>Ga0075475_10000317_pt1 | contig 21876 bp, 23 predicted proteins | sample DEB08_DNA_10_FD_76342 | JGI IMG/M metagenome (GOLD analysis project Ga0075475, IMG submission 76342) | Aqueous microbial communities from the Delaware River and Bay under freshwater to marine salinity gradient to study organic matter... | ecosystem: Environmental > Aquatic > Marine > Coastal ... | reverse complement strand
AGCATCGAAATAGTTTCATCGACACCAAGTGGTACCAATTTAAGATTTACTAGAGATTGAGAAAGTGATTTAATTGTCTGATGATGGATATTTTTCATCGTATTACCAAGAACCACACCTTCTATACCTTCATTTTGAGCTTTCAGTACTTCGTTATATACGTCTTTTTGCGCTGAAGAAAACTTACCACTTAAAGGGAAAGTTCTTGTCACATCAGATGAGTACATTCCATACTCTGCTGCAGCATCAATTAATAGAACCTCGTTTTCATTTAATTTTTCTCTATTGGTTGAGTAGTGAAGAATGCAGGAATTATTACCACCTGCAACTATTGATGGATAACCTAGCCTTTCTGCACCGTTTTCAATAAAAACTTTTTCCATATGAGCTGCTACCTGATACTCATACATTCCTGGCTTTGCAAACTTCATTGCTTCAATATGACCAAGAACTGTTATATCACAAGCTTTTTTTAATAATTCGATTTCACCGTCATGCTTGATCAGTCTTAATTCAGAAATTAATGGAAGAAGTGGGTGAAGAGTTGCTTGACTAAAATCACCACCTCTTTGATCATATGGAACTGCTGTTGATAACAATTGCCTATCATATTTTTCAAAGCTTAATGAGGAATAATCGCAATATATATCTTTAAAACCCTCTAGTAACTTTGGAAGAATGCTGCTGTATTCGTTATTTGAATAAGCTTTTACAGCATTAAAATTTTCAATAGCACCTTGCTGTCCAATGCGTTTTCCGTCCCAAGTCTCCATTTCTTCATTCCTATCAAGAACAAAAAGATGTAATTCAGGTTTAGAATCCTTAATCAGAATAACTGCATGAGCATCTGGTTCTGGCCATTCAGTTAAGTAATAAAAATTTGAGTTTTGTCTAAATGGATACCAAGTGTCATTATTTCGATACGATATTTCTCCACCATGTAATAACACGGCTCCATTTTTAATAATGTTTGCTAGTTCTGAACGTGCTGCAATTGAATTATTCATCTATTGATTAAGAATACTCCATCAAATGTTCTTTGTGCTAGTTGATTTATAAAGAAACAAGAATATCTTTTAACAATAAACCCCAAGTGTTTTCATTATGTTCTCCGTTTTTTTTGAGAATAAAGTTGGTTTTAATATTGGATGAAATTAATTCTTCATATATTTTTTCTACTCCAGAAGTGTAGAAGTTGTTATTCGAAGTTAAATCTAGGTTCCATTCTGTAGGATATAAATCAGCAACTGGTTTAGCAAAAATACTTCCTTCATTTGTACCAACAGTCAGGTTGATTGATGTGTTGATGTTTAAATTTTTCATATCTTTGATGAGCTCTTGGTATCCGAACCAAAAAGCAGGTGAAAAAGAGATTATATTGTTGAACTCTGGAAACATTATTGAAGATTTTAATGACATGAGGCCTCCCATTGACGCTCCCATAACTATTTTTTTTACAAGATTTAGATTTACTCCATAATCATCAAGAATTTCTGGAAGATGATCACTAAATATGTTTTCAATATGAGCTTCAGCAAAGTTAATCTCCTCATTTAAATCATATGGGTTATATTGACGGCTCCTATTTTTATTTGAAGTTGATGATATTAAAAAGTATCCATTTTCACTATTAGCTTCTAATTCACTGAATATATTTTCAATTTCGAAACAATATCCATAAGAACTTTTATTTTTTAAAAATAGGTTTTCAGCATCAAACGAAAAAATTAAATGTGTTATTTCTCTAAATTTTGGGTAGCGAATTATAAATCTATTTGAATCTTCAACATTGATATCAAGAATTGGCTGACTACAGTAAATGTTGCTAAATAAGTCGTCGTATTCTGAAAATTGAAGCACGTATTTATTTTATATAATCATTAAGTTGATTAGCGACATTTTTTGCTTCAATTTCTCCTTTAGTAATTATTAATACAACATTATCCCCAGCAATAGAAGCAATCATTTCAGGAATGTTCAAATTATCAATTGAATCAGCTACGACGGTAGCTGCTGCTGTTAAAGTTTTTACAATAACTTGGTTTAAAACAAATTCTACGTCAAGTACAAAATCTCTTAGGGCTTTAGCAGCAATTTTGAATTGTGCAGAATTCTCCTCTTGTGTTGGAAGTATATAAATTAGTCTTCCGTTTTTTAATCTTTTCTTTACAGCTCCAATTTCACTTAAATCTCGTGACAAAGTTGCTTGGGTAATGATAATTCCGTTTTTCTTTAACATGCCTTTTAATTGATTTTGAGATGAAACATTACCTTCGTCAATAAAATCAGCAATTAGTCTCTGTCTCTGAATTGTTGCTTTTTGCATAATTGTATAAATATACAACGGTCTGTATATTTATACAATTATAAATTTTTATAAATGTTTTCCGCTAGCTTTAAAGCTTCTTCTTTAGTTACTGAACCTTCGTTGATTCTTTGTTCGTATAAAGCTTTCATTATTTCTCCAACTTTCGGCCCTGGTTCAATTCCAAAATGATCCATAATCTCATCACCAGTAACTGGAGGTCGAAGTTTTGAAATTTCTTCTTTTTCTGCGACTTCTTTTATTCTTTTTTCCATTTCATCAAGATTGTTATGAATTTCTTGAGCTTTTTCTTTATTTTTTGTTGTCACATCAGCTCTAACTAACTCGTTTAGCTCATTAATAAGATCTCCTGCATCCACCATGTATCTTCTTACAGCTGAGTCTGTCCAACCCATTTTAAAAGTATGTGGTCTAAGATGTTTTTCAACTAAATTAGAAACATCGCTTATTGTTTTTTTATCAAATTTCAAATTAGACAAAATTTCTTTACTCATCTTTGCTCCAACGACTTCATGGTGGCGAAAATGAACTTTCCCATTTTCTACACCTTTGGTTTTTGGTTTTCCAATATCGTGTAACAGTGCACTTAAACGAGATACTAAATTTGGAGAAACTCTATCAACGACTAAAAGAGTATGCTCATAAACATCCTTATGATTGTGTTCAGGATCTATTTCTATTTTAAGTTCATTAAGTTCGGGAAGGATATACATACTTAAACCACTTTCAACAAGTGCTCTAATTCCTAGAGAGGGGTTTTCACCAATCAATAGTTTTGATAACTCATCTCTAATACGTTCTTTCGAAACTATTTTTATTCTTTCTACGTTATCTTTTATTGCTATAAAAGTCTTTTGATCTGGGGTAAAACCATGCGTGCTGACAAACCTGCAAACTCTCATCATTCTTAATGGATCATCTGAAAAAGAAATAATTGGGTCATCAGGAGTTGTAATAGTTCCTTTAGCCAAATCCTTTAACCCAAAATATGGATCTACTAAAGATTTATCTATTAGAGAGTAGGCGATTGCATTTATTGTAAAATCTCTTCTTGAAAGATCCGTGTTTAAATTTGATACAGTTTCTATATTAGGATTTCTAGATTCTATAGAATAGGTATCTTTTCTGTATGTTGTAATATGTACTGAGTTGTCGCCCTTTTGTACTTCAATTGTCCCAAAGGCCTTACCTATTTCAGTAGTTTTATAATTATTACTTTTTAATATTGCAATGGATTGTTCTGGAGTAGCGTTGGTTGCGAAATCAAAATCAGTAGTATGTTTTCCAAGTATTCCGTCTCTAACCGCACCACCCACTAAATAAAATTCATATCCATTGTTTTCATATAACTTGGAAATATCATTTAAATAATCATTATTCTCAAGCAATTCAAGTAACGTTCTTGGTACCATATTGATAGCTTAGAAGAATTACGGAGACATTAGAAGTATGAATTCAAAAGTAGATTTTGCTGCTGGTGGAATTGTCATTGAAAAAAATAAAGTTTTAATTGTAAAAAATAAAAAGGGTGACTCAACTGGTGATTTTGAAGGTTGGTGGGGGTATCCTAAAGGACACCTGGAGGAGGGTGAAAAACCTTCTGAAGCTGCTGTACGTGAAGTGTTTGAAGAAACAGGTTTTTTGGTTGAACTAATAGATGAAAAACCAATTGCTGAGTCAAGATATGAAATTGAACTTGATGAAGAACAGGTTACTAAGACTGTATGGTTTTATGAAATGAAAGTTATTGAACCATTTAAAAACGAACCTGATGATGAAATTCATGAGATTGCCTTAGTTGAATATGAACAAGCAATGGAGTTATTGACTCATGAGGAAGATAAAAAAATTTTAAAATATGTTTTTAACAAATGAAAAACGTAGAAACACTGTTTGGTTAGGTTCCTTTTTTACTAGAAAATGGAATAACGTTTCAGATATAGTTTATTTTGAAAAAGAATATGGCGGTAAGCCACTATTAAAAAAAGCTAAGAGTCTTGCTAAAGAAAACAATTTAATCTTTAACTCTTCTATGGTTAATGAAAACAGTAAGCATTTATGGGCATCTTCAGGCTGGTTAGAGAAAGAAAAGCTAAACTTACTCTCACTTAATCTAAAGAATTTAAACAAAAAAGACTTAAGGGAAGTTAACCCTGAATTTCTTACTAATTCACATTTTGAAGAATTGCTGCATCTTGACAAGAATATCTTTGAAGAATACTGGCAAAACTCGTTAGCTTCGTTTCAAGAAACTCTAGATAGTTGTAATCAAAACTATTTATTTAAACAAACTAACGGTGAAGAAATTGTTGGATATGCAATTTTAGGAGTTACGAATCGATTCAGCTATTTACAAAGGTTTGGGATAAACAAAAATTGTCACTCTTTGGGATACGGTCAAAATATGTTAGAAGATGTGATTTCTTTTGCAAAAAGAAAAAACTTTATAAATATGAAGCTAAATACTCAAGAAAAAAACTTGGTGGCTCAGAATTTATATTTGAAAAATGGTTTTGAGTTCACAAAGACAAATTTTATTATTTTTGAATCAAACCACATTTAAATTTGTTCATTAATATTTCTTGTAAGCTTAATATAAATTTATGGAAGAAAAAGACACTTTTGTTGAATCGATTGAAAGTTTAATTGAAACAATAAAAAAATTGATAGTTAAGCCAGTAAAACGAATAACTGGATTTGCAGCTATGGGATTTTTACTTGTAGTTTTACTCATTTTGGCTCTCATATTTTTATTTATAGGTGTTGTGAAATTAATGCAAGGGTTAGGTCTACTACTAGGTATAGATCCTACTGGGTTTGCTTTTGCCACATTAGGACTAGTATTTTTAGTTCTAGCATTAAAAAGCTTTAGGAGAAAAAAATAATGGAAAACATCGCAATTATTGGCTCTGGACCAGCGGGATATACAGCTGGAATATATGCAGCAAGAGCAAATTTAAAACCAATACTTTTTGAAGGGCTTGAGTCGGGTGGTCAGCTAATGCTCACCACTGATGTGGAAAACTTTCCAGGTTTTGTTGATGGGATTATGGGTCCAGAACTTATGCAGACATTTAAGGCTCAAGCTGAAAGATTTGGTACAGAAATAAAAACAGAAACTATAAATACTATTGAAAAAATTGAAAATGGATTTAAATTAACTAGCTCCAAAAATGAATATGAGTTTAAAACAGTAATTATTGCTTCAGGTGCTTCAGCAAGATGGTTAGGCATAGAGGGTGAAAAAGAACTCCAAGGATATGGAGTTTCAGCATGTGCAACTTGTGATGGTTTTTTCTTTAAGGAGAAAACAGTAGCTGTCGTGGGTGGTGGCGACTCCGCAATGGAAGAAGCTTTATTCTTAACTAAATTTGCTTCAAAAGTAATAGTAATCCATCGAAGAGATCAATTTAGAGCTAGTCAAATAATGCAGGATAGGGTATTAAATCACGAAAAAATTGAAGTTATTTGGAACTCTACAGTTGAAAAAATTAACGGAGAGGGACAAGTAACTTCTATTGAAATTAAAGATATTAAAAACAATGCTTCAAGCTCCGTTGAGTTGGATGGAGTTTTCGTAGCTATTGGACATGATCCAAATGTTAAGTTCTTAGACGGGTTAGTTGAGCTTGATGAAAAAGGATATATTAAAACAGGATTTACAACCGAAACCAGCACTTCAGTTCCTGGTGTATTTGCAGCAGGAGACGTTGCTGACTCTATTTATAGACAAGCAATAACAGCAGCAGGTAGTGGTTGTCAGGCAGCTATTGATGCAGAAAGATGGCTGGATCATTAACTCAAATAATTTAGATTTTCTTAATGAACTAACTGAAGATGAGTTCTTAGATCTAAATAAAAATCTTATTTCTATAGGTTATCCTGAGTCTTCGAATTCAGTTGAAATTCAGTCTTTTGTAAAACTTTTTGTAAGTGATTACAACTTAGATAAAAGTTTAACAAAAAAAGAACTCTGGAAAGAACTTATAACCCAAGGTTATAAATTAGGTGACAGAATTCTAAACCTTTCAAACCCTCTACTATATGGTTCAGACGTTGAAGAGTTGCAGGAACTATTATCTAGACTGGGTTTCTATTCAGAGCCAATAAACTCAACTTATGATAAAAATGTTGTTCAATCGGTGGAAACATTTCAGGAAAATCGAGGATTGAAGGTAGATGGAATAGTTGGTTTAGACACAGCAACAGAAATAAGAAAGTTTATTAGACCAAATTTAAACACTTCGTTAAATGAAGCGATAAAAACTTTTAGACCTAAAAACAAGGACCTCGATGTTGTAGTATTTGTAGACAACTCTGGAGAGTATAGAGATCAAATAGTGTTTTATGAGAAAATTAGAGAGGTATGCACAACAAAACTGATTAACGTAAACTTTGCCTCTGAAGTTTCTGAAGACATAGATCCTCGAAATATTATTAAATATGTGAACAAACATCATCCGGGCTTGTTCTTAATTTTTAAAATGAATGAGCAAACTAGTAGTAACTACTTTCAAGGAAAATATTCAAACAGTACAATTGGAGAAAAAATTTCTTCTGCACTAGAAAAAAATTTAAATTTTAAATCTGAAGGGAAAAATACTCCACTTTTAAAAAATACAAAATCTGTTGCAATCATATTAAATGGTAATTTTTACCAATTTAATTTAAATACAATTTTTGACGAAATAAAGTCTGTATATACTGATTTATTTAAAGATTAAGATAGTTTTTTCAAAAATTCGTTTACAGTATCTAAATCTTTGAAATTTAAATTTATTTTATAACCATCTATATTTTTTTTAACAGAAACTTTTGAACCTAGTTGGCTCTCTAAATGTTTTTGAATATTTAAAGATTCTTCGTCTAAATCATTTTTGCCTTGAAGCTGATTAACTTTATCTTCAACAGTTCTACTAGTCAGTTTAAGATTTATAATTTCATCTAATAAAGTATCTTGCAAATTGTGATCTAAAATAATTAATGGTCTAACTTGTCCAAAAGTTACAGAATTATTTTTTAAAGCATTTTGAACTTTTAAGCTTAGGTTTGAAATTCTTAAAAGGTTAGAAACATACGGACGACTTTTCCCAACAAGTTGGGAAATTTCTTTCGCATTTAATGAATACTTTTCTTGAAGTGACTTATAACCCAGTGCTTCTTCAATAGTGTTCAGTTGGGACCGTTGAGTGTTTTCAACAAGACCTATCACTGCAGCATCTTGCTTTGAAACTTCTTTAACTAAAGCTGGAATTTCTTGTAAACCTATATGTTTACAAGCTCTAAGCCTTCTTTCACCGGCTATTAATTGATAATTATTTTCACCTAAACGTTGAACAATTATTGGCTGTAGCACACCACTTTTTCTGATTGATTCAGATAACTCAATTTGTTTATTTTCATCAAAAAATGTACGGGGTTGAGAATCTGATATTGAAATATTTTCAATGTTTATATTTTCAATTTTATAGTCAGGGACTTCTTCGTTGCCAATTAAACTACTGAGTGACCTTTTCATATACCTATCTTACTCACAATTTCTTTTACCAAGTTTATATACTCATTTCTTGCTTTACTGTTATCAGGAAATTCAGTAACCGTTCTAGCGTAAAATGGACTATCTGCAATTTCAGTTGACTGAGAAATATGGGTTTCAAATAATTTGTCAGATAAAAGATACTTTAATTCATTTACAAAATCATTGTAACTTGTTCTTCTGGTATCAACTTGGTTTAAGATAACTCCTAGAAATATTGGACTAATTGATTGGAACTGAGAAATTGTTTTTGTTGCAAATTTCATAGCTTGTGCAACCCCTTCAACGGCTAAAAACTCTGGCTTAGCTGGTATTAAATAATAATCTGATGTTGCTAGAGCTTCTTGTACAAGTGAACTCATTGTTGGTGGTGTGTCTATAATTATGTAATCAAAATTTTGAAAAAAAAGTAAATTCTTAATTTTTTTTAATCTTGAACCACCGATAATTTTTTCCTGGTTAAATTTAGCAATTGATTCGTTTGAAGGTATTAAATACATATTTTCATTTATTGTTAATGCACTAATATCTTCTTTTCCCTCAAGTAGATCAATAGAAGTTGTCTTGTTTAAATTGTTTTTTTCCTGGTTTAAATATGTTGCAACATTGCCTTGTGGATCAAGATCAATTAAAAGAGTTTTATAACCTATTTTGCTAAGTACACTGGCAATATTTACTGCTGCTGTTGTCTTACCTACGCCACCTTTTTGGCATAATATAGAAATTATTTTCACTTAACAGTTATAACATCTATATGTCTTAAATCTTCTTTATTAATATAAAAATTTAAGTGTTTCACGTGAAACACATTTTTGTCGTAATCTAGCTCTTTTTCAGTCCCTGACACAATATAAGTAGTGTTTTTTCTTTTTTTTAATAAAGTTAAAGCCTTTTGAGAAGAAATATAACACCTAGAAACAAAATATCCTTCATTAACAATTGTATTGTTTGCATCCTGTAGGGTTGGTACAATATTTTCAAGTTTTAAAATATTTTTTAATCTATTTAATTCATTAATTCTGGTTTCTTTAATATCAATTAAATTGATTATATTATTAGATGTTATGGCTAGAGGTACGCCAGGAATTCCTCCACCTGTACCTAAATCAAAAATTTGTTTATTTTGTACATCAAGATCTTGAAAAATAAACGAAAAATATAAAGAATGAACAATAAACTCATCCCAAATAAATTGGTCGCTTTTTGGGCTAATTAAACCAGTTTTTATTCCTGTATCTTTAAGCCATTTGTGATATTCAATTAATAATTCCAGCTTATTTTCAGCTAGGTTATAACCCCAATTTGGTAATTGAGGCTTAAAGTTCATTCTTCTTCTTCAGGTGCGAAAACTACAGATCTGTAAGGTTCTCTTCCTTCGGAGTATGATCTTATTCCTTCTAGTTGTGAAGCTGCATCATGTAAAGTTTTTCTATCTACTGAATTCATTGGTTCTAACATTACTTCTTGTTTATCTTCAAGAATTTGCTTACTGAGCCTTTCAGCATAAATTGTAAGAGCTTCCTTCCTTTTAGCAGCATAATCAGCAACATCAAGCCTTAGTCTAGTTCCTGCTCCAGTCTTCCTTTGAACAACTGTTCTGGTTAATTCGTGTAAAGATCGGATGATAAAACCTTTTTCTCCTACTAATGCTTCTGTTTGTTCTCCTGTAATTTTTACAACTAGGTTTTCCTCCTCAAGTTGACCTTCAACGCCACCTTCTAAACCAAATGATTTTACAAGTCCGTCTAAAAATTCAATTGATACTTTAAGTTGTTCGTCTTTATCGGCTTCAACTCTTGGTTTTTTAGGACTATAAGGTCTTTTATTGTCATTTCTATTATTTCTATAATTTTTATTTTTATTGTTAAATGGTTTATTCATACCATTTCTTACGGAAATTCTTACTAAAGCTTTTTTACCACCTACACCAAAGACTCCACCTTCTGGTTCTTGTAATATGTTTATATTTGCTTGTGTTGCGTCTTCAAGGTTAAGTTCTTTTAACCCTGCTTTAATAGCATCGTCAATTGATTTTGCCTCAACTTCTACCCATTTGTTATTAGGCATTATTTTCTCCTTCTTTTTTTGCGGTTTTTACGAGAATTTTCAGATATTGGGTTATCTGCATCTGTTTCGTTTTTTTCTTCTTTTTTATTTGATTTTTTGTTATCAATTTCTTTGTCGTCAATTTTGACAATTAATGCTTGTTGACCGATTCTAAATATATTTCCAGTTAAGAAATATAGAACTAGTCCCGTAGGCAAAGTCCATGAGATAAATCCAAAAAATATTGGCATAACTTTTCCAACCATTTGCATTTGTTGTGCTTGTGGATTGTCAGATTTACCTGCTTTTTTTTGTATCTGATTTTGCTGAAATAGTGCTGTCAAAATAACTAAAAGAATTAATACTAAATATGGAATTCTTTCTAACCAGGTAGCTATTTCTGATGGTGGTACCTGAAGATCCATTGTAAAAAAGGCTAATCCTGCGTGTAAATCAAGATTCTGAAATAAGTTTGAATCAGAAGGTATAAAGTTTAATGGTTCACGTAAAACTCTAAATAAAGCAAACCAAATGGGCATTTGAATAATAAGTGGAAGTATGCAACCTAAAGGATTAATTCCTTTTTCTTTATACATTGCAGCCATAGCTTTGTTGAGCTCTTCTTTGTTGTCTTTATACTCTTTCTGTATTTTTTTAATGTCGGACTGAGCATCTTGCATTCTCTTTGTTGATCTAGTTTGACGTAAAGTTAAAGGGAAAATTACTATATTAATAATTACTGTCAATATTACGATTGAAAATCCATAAGAATTTGTATAATCAAATAAATATGAGAGTAAAAATCCAATAGATAATGCAAATGGTTCTAATATTGCCATTTTTTACCAATTTTCTTATAAATTGTGTTACAGGTAAATATTCTTTTAACTATTAGAGGAACCGATCGTATTAGACCCTTGTTTTGCAAACTTTCAGCTATTGCCTCACCACAACTTGGATAATAAAGACAGTTACCACCTGCTAGCCCTAAATAATTTAGAAATACTCTTGAAAACTGAAAAATAAAGCTTAATACTTTCATTTACTTTTTTAGTTTTGGGTGAGAAGATATTACTTCTTTAAGCTCAATTGTTGTTAAGTTTGAAGATTCGTTATTTCCAATTACTAATATGTCAACAATTGTGTCTGTCTCAATTCCCCTAACTGCTTCCTTAATCCTTCTTTTAAATCTATTTCTGTTTACTGCGTTTGCAAATTTACTAGAGATAGTTACGCCTAGTCTTGAAAGTTCTTGATTGCTTTCTTTTATAAAAACTTTCAAATTATTTGCAGTAAAGCAAAATTTTTCTTCTTTTAGGTTTTCAAAATGAATTTTTTTATTTAACGCAGTGAACTTCACCACTGAACCTATGCTGACAGAATTTTACGACCTTTATTTCTTCTTCTTTTAAGAATATCGCGACCTGCTCTTGTTCGCATTCTGGATCTAAAACCGTGTTTTCTGCTTCTTTTTCTATTACTAGGTTGATAAGTTCTTTTCATTTTTTACCTGACTGTAAGAATATATCGAAAAAGTTTTTATTCAAACCAAAAAAATTTTTAATTTTTTTAAGTTCGCGAAAACTATATTTACCTCGCGAAAAAGAAACTAACTAATATTTCTAAAAAAACAATTTTTATTTTCCGACCTAACTTTGTGAGAAAAAAACCCTTATGTTTATTAGCTTTTTACATCAATTTAGTAAAATGTGAAATATTAATTTGATTTTCACACTCTATTAAAAATTTTTGTTTTAATTTAAATTGTTCTTAATGGAAACGCAAAATTTTAATTCTTATGATTTAGAAACAGTTATTAAAGACATTGTAAACACTCTTCCAAATAAGACAGATAGATACTGGTTAGACCAAGTTGAGTTTAAGTTAACAGAAAACTCTGATTTAAACATTATTGTTGGTTCCGATTTTGTAAAACACTCAATCGAAAAAAAAGTTCTTAATGTTATAAAAAATATTTTTGGTAATTATTCATCTGGTGATTGCATTTTTATATTAGACAAAAATTTCACAGCAAAATCTTTCTTTGTTCATGAGCCTGAAAGAGGTGACATACCTAATGTAGATCAAGTTAAAAAAATAGATTTATATGATCTTTCTCATTTCGATAGTCTTTATGTGGGAAGCTGTAATAATCTTGCTGTAACAGCTGCAAAAAATATTGTGGTCGCTCCTGGTTCAAGATTTAATCCGTTATTTATTTACGGAAAACCCGGGGTTGGTAAAACCTATCTATTAAAAACGATTGAAAAATCTTACACCTCTTCTTTATATATTGATTCTGAGTCATTTTTAGAGTCATTTGTTTCAGGAATTAAAAATGGCGACATAGAAAACTTTAAAAATAGAATTCGTTCGGTTGATATATTGTTAATCGATGATATACAATTCTTTCTTGGTAAAAAAGGTGTTTCTGAAGAGTTGTTTCACACAATCAACTATTTCTTAAACAACTCCAAATCCGTTGTGTTGGCTTCAGATCAAAAACCACAGGACTTAATAGGTTTTCCTGAAAGGTTGGTTTCAAGAATTTTAAATGGCCTGGTTACTGATATTGAAAAACCAGACAAAAACATCCTGTCAGAAATGTTGAAAAAAACAAATTTTGAACACGGTTCAATGTTGTTAACTAAAAAAGAAGAGGGTTTACTGTTGTCTTTGGATTTCCAAAGCTTTAGAGAGGTGAATGGAGTCATCAATAATTTAATTATTAACAAACAAACCGGTGTCGGAAACTCTAAATATGTTGCTGAATTAGTTTCAATGTATACAGATGACAAGATACTTGAACTAACACCAGAGTTTATTTTGGGTTATGCTTCAGGTGTCTATCAAGTTGATGAAAAGCTGGTTCTGTCTAAAAACAGAAGTGAGCAGGTTAGTAATGCTCGACATTTATTTATTTATTTAATGAGAAAACACACTGGTTATTCGTTAAACCAAATTGGTTTATATGCAGGTAACAGATCTCATTCAACAGTTTTGTCGTCAATAAAGAAGGTTGAAGAGTCTCCCAGCTTGAAGAGAGAAATAAACATTTTCAACAATAAAGTTCTTTATTTAAACTCGGCTTTATCTGGTGTTTAAATTGTTGAATACTTTCAACACAAAAAACCGCTTGAACATTGGTTTTATTAGACTTTACAACAGTTTAAACAGTTTTATTATTGTTAAATATATAAAGGAATAAAAGATTGAAAATTAAAAGTGATGTTAAAGAATTAAAAAAAGCTGTTTTGGCGGTATCCAGAGCTGTTGATCAAAAACCGTCAACACCATCCTTACAAGGTATTTATATTAAGTGTGTTGATGGCTCCTGCGAGATTATAGGTTCTGATTTGGATTTAATTATTAAAGCATCTGCAAATGTTGAAATAGAAGTAGAAGGAGAGTGTTTGGTTAATGCAAGAATATTAACTGAAGTTTTGAGAAAACTACCTTCGGGAAGTGTCACCGTTTCTGATGTTGGAAGCGAAGTAAAAATAGAAACAGATCGATCCGAATACAATTTAAGAAAACTTGATCACCTAACATATCCAAAAGCCCTACTTGAACCAAACTACAACGAAGAAAACAGTCAAAAAATATTTACCGACGAACTTTTTTCTTCTTTAAAAAAGGTTGGAATAGCTTCATCACCAGAGGGAGGAAAACCTATTTTAACCGGTGTTTGTTTTGACAACAACGACAACAAAACAAACCTGGTTTCGACAGACAGCTATAGACTTGCAGTAAACACCGTGTTCGACCTTCCTATCACCGACGCAGGAATTGTTTCTTTTAGGTCTTTAAATGAAGTTATAAAACTTTTTGAAGAAAACGAAGGCGAGATCTATATAAACTCCTCGGAGAGAGAGCTTCATTTTTACAACAGTGTTTTTTATGCATCAATTAGGAAACTGGAAGGAAGTTTTCCAGCCTATGAAAACCTTTTTCCGAAAGAAAACCTTTTTTCAATTGAAGTACCGAAAACAAAAATATTAGAAGCTCTTGACAGATCTACAGTTGTTGCTGAAGGATTTATTCCTGTAACTTTAAAGATTTTAAATGAAAACACACTAAACATATCATCCACAAATAAAGATATTGGCGGTGGTTCAGAAGAAGTCGACATAAAAATTTTAGGTTTAGAGGTAGGCGACTTAACAAATTTTGAAATATCTTTTAATCCAAACTTTTTAATTCAAGGAATAGAAGTATTGGATGGCTCAACTGCTTATTTAAGATTTTCAAGTAATGAAAAACCAATCGTTATACAGGGTGAAGAAGAACACTTTAAATACTTATTAATGCCTGTTAGAACAAATTAATCTATGTTTTCCGACCCAGAAAAATTTGATCCGGAAAACAATACTCTTGGTATAAACTTTAAAAACTCTGAAAAAGTAAAGAAATTTATCGAAAATTCTGACTTTACCTGGAAAAAAGCCGTAATTTCTGGACCAGTAACCAACAATGCAATAACGTTGTATGTTGATAATCCAAGGGTAAAAAAAATGGTTCAACTACAAACCTACCAATTTCTTATCGAACTTGAGAAAAAAACAAATCTAGTTTTAAAAACAGTTAATGTTCAAATTTCTAATACCCAGCAATAATATATAAATCTAGTAAAATAAGAGTTCAGCAGGGGCTGTAACAATAAAATAGGAAACGTATCTTGGAGATATTTCGTGTCTAAAAAAGATTCAAATAACGCTAATACTTATGATTCTAAAGATATAAAAATTCTTGAGGGTCTTGAGGCTGTTAGAAAAAGACCGGCAATGTATATTGGTTCAACTGGTCCTAACGGATTACACCATTTAATATGGGAAGTTTTAGACAACTCAGTCGATGAAGCCATGGCTGGAAGATGTTCTAAAATATCAGTTTCTCTTGAAAAAGATGGATCTGTAACTGTTGTAGATGATGGAAGTGGAATACCAGTTAAACCTCACCCCAAAACAAAAGTTTCTGCACTAACAACAGTATTAACAACACTACATGCAGGTGGAAAATTTGAATCAGGTGCTTATACCGTAAGTGGGGGGTTACACGGAGTTGGAATATCAGTAGTTAACGCACTTTCAACCAATGTTAAGGTTGAAGTTCAAAGAGACGGACACTTTTGGAATCAAGAGTTCAAACTTGGAAAACCAATATCAAAAATTAAAAGAGGTAAAGTTTCAAAAAAAACCGGCACCTTAGTCAACTTTACAGCGGACCCTGAAATTTTTAGCGAGACACAAACTTATGAATATAACATTGTTGCAGAAAGGCTAAGACAAACAGCTTTTTTAAACAAAGGTTTAAGTATTACTTTGGTTGATAACAGGGTTAAACCAGCAACAGAAGAAACATACCTATATAAAGGTGGCTTGGTTGATTTTGTAGGCTATCTCAACGAAGGTTTTGAGCCACTTCATACGAAAGTAATATCTTTTTCAGATGATTCAAAAGATTCGGAAATAGAAGTAGCTTTGCAGTGGAAAGCTGAGGACGATGTTACAGTTAAAAGTTTTGCTAACAACATTCATACACTAGAAGGTGGAACACACGAAGAAGGTTTAAAAACAGCTATTACAAAAGCTGTTAACGACTTTGCCAAAAAAAGAAATTTACACTCAGATATTTCACTTACAGGAGATGATATTAGAGAGGGTATGACAGGCGTTGTTTCTGTAAGGGTTAGAGAGCCTCAATTTGAAGGACAAACTAAAACAAAACTTGGTAATACTGAGATGAAATCAAAAGTTCAAGTTCTCATTAATGAAGAGTTTCCAAAATGGTTAGCAAAAAATACAGCAGAGGGGAGGGCAATTGTAGAACGTTGTGCGCTGGCAGCAAAAGCAAGAATGAGCGCAAAAAAAGCTAGGGAGTTAACAAAAAGAAAAAGCATTCTAGAAACTTCAGGTTTGCCAGGAAAGCTAGCAGATTGTTCATCAACCGATCCAACAGAAAGCGAGCTATTTATTGTAGAGGGAGACTCAGCTGCTGGACCAGCTAAACAGGCAAGAGACTCAAGAGTTCAGGCTATATTGCCTATTCGTGGAAAAATAATAAATGTTCAAAAAGTTACTGAAAACAGAGCTCTTCAAAATGAAGAAATCAGTGCACTAATTAAAGCTATTGGAACAGGTATAAAAGCTGAATTCAACGCTGAAGAGTCTCGATATGACAAAATTGTATTTTTAACAGATGCTGATGTAGATGGAGCACACATTAGAACTCTTCTCTTAACTTTTTTCTTTAAATTTATGCCAGGTTTAATTACTAGTGGAAAAGTATGGATATCAGAGCCACCACTTTACAGGCTTAAGTCGTCTTCAGGTATTGTATATTTAAAAGACGATGAAGCATTGAACAAGTACAAGAAAGAAAATAAAAATAAGAAATTTGATATAAGCAGATTTAAAGGATTAGGAGAAATGAATGCAGGTGAACTTTGGGATACAGCCATGAATCCAGAAACCAGAACATTAATTAAGGTTACGCTTGCAGATGTTAAAGGTGCGATGGCTAAAGCTTCAGAAATGTTTGAAGTGTTAATGGGTAATGATGTTACAAAAAGAAAAGAATTTATTGAAAACAACGCTAAAGACGTTAGATTTTTGGATGTTTAATGCCTGCTAAAAAACCAACTAACAAAAAACAAGCTCAGAAAAAAACTGCTGCAAAGATACCTGCCCAAAAAAAATCAGCACCGAAAAAAATAGAGGCACAAAACGATACTTTATTGGTTGAAGATGGACTTTCGACAATTCCAGTTGAAGATGAAATTTCAAAATCATTTTTAGATTATGCAATGTCAGTTATTGTTTCAAGAGCTCTTCCAGATGTTAAAGATGGCTTAAAACCAGTTCAAAGAAGAATTCTATATTCAATGTATGAAACAGGAATTAGACCCACAGGTCCATTTAGAAAATGTTCCAAGGTTGTAGGTGATGTTATGGGTAATTATCACCCACACGGAAACGATGCAATATATGGAACTCTTGTAAGATTAGGCCAGCACTTCAGTACACGATACCCGCTTATTGAACCCCAAGGAAATTTTGGAACCCCAGATGATCCTCCTGCTGCAATGAGGTATACAGAATCAAGAATGTCACTTTTAGCATCACAACTATTGGATGGGATTGATGAAGACACAGTAGATTTTGATGCAAATTACTCAGGTGAAACTTCTGAACCTAAAGTCTTGCCTGCAAGGTTTCCAAACTTATTAGTTAACGGTGCTGAAGGAATTGCTGTTGCAATGGCTACTAATATTCCTCCGTATAACCTTCGTGAGGTTACAGAGGCCGTTAAAGAGACAATTAAAAATAAAAACATGAAACCAAAAGACTACTTAAAAATTATTAAAGGTCCCGATTTTCCAACCGGCGGTTTGGTAGTTGATACACCAACTATTAAAGAAGCAATATTAAAAGGAAGAGGCTCAATAAAAATGAGAGCCGTTGCTGATGTAGAAGAACTAGGTAGAGGAAGATCAGCAATTGTAGTTAAAGAGCTTCCTTATCAAGCTTCTACAGACAGAATAATGGAAAAAATTGCATCTTTAGTTCAAGATAAAAAGCTTCAGGGAGTTTCAGACTTGAGAAACGAAAGTAGTGACAGGAACGGAACGAGACTAGTGGTTGAATTAAAAAGGGATGCCGTTCCTCAAGTTGTATTAAACGAACTATTTAAGCAAACACAACTGCAGGACACTTTTTCTGTAAACTCTGTTGCTTTAGTAGATGGTGTGCCAAAAGTACTATCTGTTCCTGAATTAATCCAACATTATATTGACCATCAAATTGATGTAATCCAGCGAAGAACAAAACACAGGTTAGAAAAAGCAGAAAATCGACTACATATTGTTGAAGGCTTGTTACTTGCATTAAACAAAATAGATCAAATAATTAAAGTAATAAAAGCATCTAAAGATGTTGAAACTGCAAGAAAATCTTTGATGACAAAATTTAAATTGTCAGAAATTCAAGCCTCTCACATATTAGACATGCCGCTCAGAAGATTGACTGCACTAGAAATGGAAAAACTTGAGGAAGAAAAAGAAGAGTTAAAAGAGACAATTAAAAACTTAAAAGAAATTCTTAAAAGCAGATCTAAACAAGACACAATTTTAGTTGAAGAGCTAGAAGCGATTACTAAAAAATTCGGTGATGAAAGAAGATCAAGAATTGTTCCAGATGTTGGAGAGGTTTCAATAGAAGACTTAATTGAGGATGAAGAAATAATTGTGTCTGTTTCTGCTAATGGGTATGTAAAATCTGTTCCTTCAACATCCTACAAAAAGCAAGGAAGAGGAGGAAAGGGTGTTAAAGCAGCTTCATCAGAAGAAGATGTTATTGAACACCTTATAGCAACTTCAGTGCACTCATATTTACTTTTCTTCACAGATAGAGGAAAAGTATATAGAGCTAAGGCACATGAAATTCCTAAAACAAATAGAACAGCAAGAGGTTCTTTAATACAAAATGTATTAACTATGGGCCAAGAAGAGAAAGTGCAAGCAATAATTGACACGAGAGACTATGAAACAGAAAAGTTTTTATTAATAATGACAGAAAAAGGAGCGGTTAAGAAGTCTAAATTTAAAGACTTTGACTCTAACTACAAATCTTTACAAGCGATCACACTTAAGGACGATGACAAAGTTGTTTCTGTTAAAACCACATCTGGAAATGAAGATGTAATTTTGGTTTCACAAAAAGGTCAGGCAATTCGATTTGAAGAGAAAAATCTTAAACCACAAGGTAGAACAGCTCAAGGCGTAAGAGGATTAAAACTCAGAGAAGGAGATAAAGTAGTTGGTGCAGCCACTTCTAGAGATGAAGCACTACTTTTTGTAACAGCAAAAGGCTATGGAAAGAGAACAAAACTAGATGAGTTTAGAAAAGCCGGTAGAGGCGGAATGGGAGTTAAAGCATTAAAGGTTACTGAGACTAAGGGTAATTTAGTTGGAGCCAGGTCAGTTGATGAAGATACTGAAGTAATGCTTATGAGTACAGGTGGAACTGCTATAAGATGTGCAGTAAAGCAAATAAAACTTATGAGTAGATCAGCACAAGGTGTTAGAATTATGAAGCTTTCATCAGAAGAAGAGGTGTCAGCTTTTATACCAATAAAGAGTGAATAATGGTAAGAGTTAATAGAGTCAGAAGGATAATCAGAAAGATAGATCCTTGGACCGTGCTAAAAGTAACCCTTGTTTTAAACTTTGTAGTTGCCTTAACAGTCGTTTTAGGTGTTTCTATTCTTTGGGTTTTATTAGTAAATGCTGGAGTACCTCAAGGATTAGAAGATATCGCTAGAAGACTCGCCCTATTAGATGCAGACGCATCTTTAGTAGGAAACATTGAAACTCTTTTTACAGGTGTTGTTTCTCTAGCTGCTGTATATATGTTAACTCAAACAGCTTTAGCAACAGTTGCGGCATTTTTCTATAACCTAGTTTCCGATCTTGTTGGGGGAATTGAAGTTATTGTTCTTGAGGAAACATACAATGATGGAACTGAGTTAAAACAACCAACTAAAAAGAAAGAAAAAGATACTCAAAAAGAAACAGTTTTAATGTCTCTTGTAAACACAGTTAAAAACTTAAAACCAGAAAAAAAAGAGGAGCCTGAAATTAGAGTAGAATATCCAAGTTCCGATCTTCCTCGACCAGATGTACCAAGAAATATTGAAGAACCAACTTTGATGGATACTTTAAAAAATACTGATAACCAAGAAGAAGATTTTTAACTTCCTGCTAGTATTTTCTAACGAAACATTAAAGCGAAGCTAGTGAAAACCTAGCACTGTCCCGCAACTGTGATTCGAAAGATAAGTCAGGTCGACTCTAATGTTTTTTAATAACCTCGAGAGAAGGAAACAATGAAGTTTAAACTATCTATACTTGTAGCAATTTTTACCATGTGCACAAGTTCAAATGTAAACACCTCTGAGTTAAAGATTGTTTCCTTATCTACTACCCATACAGAAATAATTGATTCACTCGGTGCAGCAGAAAACCTAGTTGGCATAGACTCTTTTTATCAAACAGATTTACCAATTGAGAGAGTTGATGCTTATACAGTAACAGCAGAAGATTTAAAACTTTTAAACCCTGACTTAGTAGTTGTAGCGTTCGATTTCAATAACATTATTGAGGGACTAGAAAAAAATAAAATTAATTATATAGTTTTACCACCAGCTAAAAACTTAGAAGAAGTTTATTTTCAAATACAAAAAGTTGGAGAAATAGTTCAGAAAGAACAAGCAGCCACTTCTATTGTTGAAAATATGAAATCAAAAATAGATTCACTCATTAAAAACAATGATTTCGGCGATGTTTCAGTTTTCCATGAGATTGGGTATTCTTACGGCTTATATACAGTTAACCAAGATGCTTTGATTGGCAATATTTATAACATTTTAGGGATTAATAATATTGCAAACTTAGAAGAAGACATTTACGGTTCTGGATATCCAGAATTTACTGATGAAAAAGTCATCGAAGCAAACCCAGATTTCATCATTGTTGGACACTCAGATTACCTCAACAAAGATCTTTCAACTAGACCAGAATGGAACAACTTAAAAGCTGTTTCTTCTGGTAATATTTATTTCTTAGATGAAAACCTAGCAAACAATTGGGGAACTACAACACTCCAACTTGTAGAAAATATAGTATTAACAATTGGAGAATCTAATAAAAAAACTGAAATACAAATCTCGTATTTGTTAGTATCAATATTGGCTTTTATGTTTATATTTAATTTTGGTTTCAAAAGAATCAATAGAAGAACTAAGGAGAAAGTATGAAAGGCTATAATAACGATCTTTATATTCTTGCGTTTGACCACAGGGGAACATTAACTAAAGGTTTATTAGGAGTAGAAGGCAGAGAACCTTCCCAAGAAGAAATTAGTAGAGTCTCTGAGATGAAAAATATAATTTTTGATGGCTTTTTAAGCGCGAAAGAGTCTGGAATATCAGGTGGTGATCCAGCAATACTTGTTGACGAAGCATTTGGTTTACAAGTACAAAATAAAGCTAAAGAACTTGGAATAAAGTTTGCAGCTCCGGTAGAAAAATCTGGTCAAAAAGTATTTGATTTTGAATATGGTGATGATTTTGGAAACAAAATTGAAGAAGTCGGTGCTGATTTTGTAAAAATATTGGTTAGGTGGAATCCAGACGATCCAGCTGAAACAAGAGAAATTCAAGGTTCTAGAATTAAAACACTCTCAGATTGGTTAGATGACAATGGAAGAAAATTTTTACTAGAATTTTTAGTTCCAGCTTCAGAAACCCAACTTTCCAGCGTTAATGGAGATCAAGCTAGATACGATTCTGAAATTAGACCTAAACTAGCTGTCCAGGTTGTTGAGGAAATGAGAGAAAAAGGTGCAGATCCAGATATTTGGAAGATCGAAGGTTTAGATACTAAAGAAGCATGTGAAAACGTTGCATCTGTTATAAAAAGTGGTGGCAGAGAAGACGTTATTGCTGTTGTTCTCGGTAGGGGTGCCAACGATGAGAAAGTTAATGAATGGCTTAGAGCAGGAGCTTCAGTTGATGGATATAAAGGATTTGCAATTGGAAGATCTATTTTTTGGGATTCATTAAAAGGTTGGCATGCTGGAGATAAATCAAGAGAACAAGCTGTTTCCGAAATTGCAAACTCTTACTTAAGTTTTATCTCTGTTTATCAAAACGGTAACTAATTAATGCCAAAAGGTAAGGCAATAATTGGACAATCAGGTGGTCCAACAGCTGTAATAAATAAATCTCTTGTTGGTTTTATAAAAGAAGCTGTTCAAGCAGACTTTGATCAAGTTATTGGGGCAAGACATGGTTTGCAAGGTATGTTGAAAAAAGATTTTGTTGACCTTGCTAGTCTTAACGAAAGTCAGTTATATGGAATTGGTAAAACTCCAGCTGCTGCTTTAGGTTCAGTTAGAAAAAAACCTAC
>Ga0075475_10000314_pt1 | contig 21917 bp, 13 predicted proteins | sample DEB08_DNA_10_FD_76342 | JGI IMG/M metagenome (GOLD analysis project Ga0075475, IMG submission 76342) | Aqueous microbial communities from the Delaware River and Bay under freshwater to marine salinity gradient to study organic matter... | ecosystem: Environmental > Aquatic > Marine > Coastal ... | reverse complement strand
CTTCGTCGAGCGGCTTGAGCACCGAGTTGATGCTCTTAAGCTCGGCAACGGTGGTCTGTGCTTTTTCAGCGTTATTCCAGAAATCGCCCTCTGCCATCTCTGCTTCAATACGGGTGGCGGCTTTCTTGCGACCAGCCCAGTCAAAGAGAGTCCCGCAGCTGAAGCAGACGGGCCCGAATGGTTTCTGAGCGGGTAATCAACGCGGTGTCCATGCAACAACCAGCAGGTGTGGGGCAACGAAACTCTCAGCGACGTGGCTGATTCTAGGGCCCGGCGAGAACCGAAGGGAAGGGCGGGCCGGCAGTCCCGCTATTCAGCGACGAGTGACACGGCTTCCAGGAAGTCGCTGAATCAGTCGTCGTGTTTCGAGCATGCTCAGCGCCGCGAGCACGTCTGCCGCGGTCAGACCAGTCTCCACGATCACCTGATCAATCAGGCTCCCATGCGTTGACGTGGGAATCACGTCGAAGACCAGTTGCTCAGCTGCTTCGAGAAGCCGTTCGGCCGGGCGGCCTTCCGTTGGGTGTGCTGGAGACGCCGTCACAGTTACAGGAGTGGGATCGACACCGACTGTCGATTGGCAGCCAGCAGGGCTCACGACGGTCTCGGAGAGAGGTCCCAGCTCGTCGAGAATGTCATCGATGCTTCCAACCAGCTTGGCTCCATCCTGAATCAGCCGATGGCAGCCCTGCGACATCCGGCAGTGGATCTCCCCGGGGACTGCAAACACTTCTCGCCCCTGTTCGCCCGCCAGGCGAGCGGTGATCATCGCGCCTGAGCGATCGGCTGCTTGGATCACCACAACGCCGAGAGACAGGCCTGAGATGATGCGATTGCGTTGTGGAAAGGCTCCCGCGGTGGGGGCTGCGAAAGGCGGGCACTCGCTGAGCACCGCCCCAGCGTGGCTAATGTCATCGGCCAGACCACGATGTTCTGGCGGGTACGTTTTTAAAACACCGCTGCCGAGCACGGCCAGAGTGCGGCCTCCGGCAGTGAGGGCCCCCCTGTGCCCGGCAGCATCGATACCGCGAGCGAGGCCGCTGACCACGGTGTAGCCTGCGCGGGCGAGGCTGCTGCCGAGCTGTTCGGCAACTCGGGTGCCGTAGGCTGTGGCATGTCGCGCACCGACGAGGGCCACCGCGAGCCCATCGCAGGGCTGCAGCTCGCCACGGACAAACAACACCCCTGGAGGGTCGTCAATCTCACGGAGTAGCGAAGGGTAGCGTGGGTCGCCTTCGAGCAAAATCTGAACCTGCTCCCGCTCGCAGGCAGCGAGAAGCTCTGTGGCGTCTGCCGAGGAGGACGACTGAATCGCTTGAGCAGCGACAGGGCCGATGCCCTCGATGGCCAAGAGTTGCGGCTCCGTGGCAGCGAAGACGGCCTCGGGGCAGCCAAACACCTCCAATAACCGGCGACTATTCCGCGGTCCAATACGAGGAACCATCGCCAGCTGCAGATGGGCGATGACGGTCTCCGTCTCGGCAGCGGCCCGAGAAGCAGCTGCAGGACTCTCCGTGGCTGACCTGCCTGGAGCGACACTGCTTGGAGAGGCACTGCCGCACACTGTGCGGCGGGAAGTGGGTGAACTCCGCATCGCAGACCTCCTCACGGGGTACGTGAACATTTGTCACGTTGTACCCCCGGTTGGTAGGCTGCGTCAACTCGCGGCGGCCTTCAGTTCGGCCAGGTGTTGAGCGGTTTCGACGAGCCTGTCCCAGTTCTTGTCGACGTACTCAGGAGGTCCGCCCATCTGGGCCACGGCGACTGCGACTTCTTCGGTGGGCACCATGTCGATCGCATCCCAGGGACAGACCTTCAAGTCGTAGGGATTCGACTTTTTACCCGGGATATGCACGCAGACTTCACAGCCCACGCACCGCTCAATGTCGATTTCGCACCAGCTCTGCAGGTTGTGGAACTGGTCGTACTGCTGGATCTTGATGATGCAGTCGACAGGACACACCTCCAGGCAGCTTTCGCAGCCTGTGCAGTTGTCAGCGGTGATCACCGCCAGTTCCTTCGGGAGCTTTTTGCGAGGACCTTGCTTTGCCATGGTGTCAAACTCGGCACATGAGGACGCGGAACTTCACTTGACCATCCTAGCCGCCATTTATCCGGTGGCAAAACCGACGTCAGTCCGCACGATCCGCAGCGTCCGACGTCCCACAAGCCGGTGCGTCAGACGGTTTCACCGCGAAACAGGTCTGCGGGCGTCTGGCGGGCTCGCACGAGCCGATGGCTGCCGGCATCGACGAGCACTTCTGCCGGCAGCGGTTTCGAGTTGTAGTTGCTGGCCATCACGAATCCATAGGCGCCGGCGATATCGAGCGCAAGGTAATCCCCCACGTCGGCTGGAGGGAGCGGCCTCGTCGTCACGAACCCCCCCTCTTCCTGGGTGAAGATGTCGCCCGATTCGCACAGCGGCCCACCGACCACAACATCCTGTGGCTCGCCGGAGGCCAGCCGGCCGGCTGCGGTGACGACGCGAATCGGGTGATACGAGCCGTAGAGCACAGGACGGGCAAGAGTGTTAAAGCCGGCATCAACGAGCAGATACCGCTTCCGCCCCATCCGTTTGACGGCTCGCACTTCGGTAATCAGCGAGCCCGATTCCGCGGTCAGGTAACGACCAGGCTCAATCTCGAGACGAATCCGGTGGCCGAAGCGTTCTTCGAGGCGGCGTCGGGTGGCGTCCCAGAGCTGGAAGTACCCGCCGAGGTCAGCATGCGTCTCGTTGGGCTTGTAGGGGACGGGAAGTCCACCGCCTGCAGAGATGGTTGTCAGCGAGCGACCAATCTCGTTGGCGATCCGCTCCAGGGCCCCCGCAACTTCGGCGAGATGCTCGAGGTCGGAGCCACTGCCGATATGCATATGCAGGCCTGAGATCATCAGTCCTGCCCACTCGGCACGCTTCAGAATGTCGGGGATTTCTTCGTGCCAGATGCCGTGCTTCGAGCCTTCTCCCCCGGTATTGGTCTTCTGGCTGTGGCCATGACCAAAGCCAGGATTCACCCGCAAGGTGACCGATGCCCCCGGCATTCGCTCAGCGAGCTGGGTCAGCATGTCAGCCGATCCGCAGTTGACATGAATCCCGTGATGCACCACGGCATCGAGACTGTCGCGATCGAAGATATCTGCCGTGTAGACGATCGGGTGCACCGGTGGCAGACCATCCTCCTCGGGGCGTGCGGCAGCGTGGGGCGTGAAGCCCGCTGCCAGGGCCCGCTCAATCTCGCCCGCACTCACCGCGTCGACCACGACTCCTTCGCGACGTACGAGGTCGAGGACGGCGAGGTTGGAGCAGGCCTTCTGTGCGAAGCGGACCGTATCCCAGGCAGCCAGATCGCGACACCGCTGTCGAATCATCTCTGCGTTGTAGACGTAGAGTGGCGTGCCGTAGCCCTGTGCAAGTTCGGCGATCGAAACGCCGCCAACGGCCGCCGCAGCGGCATCACCTTCGTGCATCTCTGTCTCACTCTCAAAAGCCGGGAGGAAGGCCAGGGGGAGGACCAAAGCCACCACCAGGAGGACCGAAGTCACCGCCAGCGGGGCCGCCGCCCATCACACCTGTCATTGCCGCTGCTGCTCGCAGCACGCCACCATCAGCGGTCAGCTGCCAGGCCATGCCACGGTCAATCGGTCGCACCACAAACTGCAGCATCGCAGAGGGAGCGGCCTTCGCAGCCTCGGCGGCTGGAGCGATGTCTGCCGCGTCTGGGCCGGTCGTCGCAATGAAATCGAGCAGCTGTTCACAGGCGATCTGGATGGCCATGCCCGGCCGCACCTGACGCTGCTGTGAGGAGCCCTGCATCATGCTGTCGAGTCGACCGCTCACATCCCCACCAGCCAGGGCGTAGACATGGCTGGGGGTGATCGCCAGGGTCACCTTCACGGGGCTGCCCCCGGCCCCTTCGCCGGCAGCGGATGGATCGAGTTCGAGGGTGTGCAGAGTGGCGTCGCCCTTTGACTCCACGTCGAAAGCGAGCGCAACCCCAGGTGGGAGTTCGACGCCTTCGACAGCCTGCTTGATCGCAGACTCAAGCTTGCGGCCATCGGCCACCAAGGCGCCCCCCGTCAGCTCCGTCTTGTCGCCGTCAGCGGTCACTGCCAGGGTGGCATCAAGTCGTCCGCTGTCGAGCATCACGCCGAGGATCGTTGTGAGCAGTTCGATCACCGGCTCCGCTTGAGGATCGGTGTTCTGCTCGGCCGCCTGGGCGAGGCCGAGTTCAACCTGCTGCCGCATCTCAGGTGTGACGGTCTGAGCGAGCATCATCCGCATCATGGGTTCGCTCGTCTCGGCAAGGGGTACAGAAAGGCTCGCGGTTTCGTCGGCATCGACTGCCCCTGGAGCGCCAGGGACAGCGACGGTGCGGTTCTCAATTTCAACGCGACCCTTCTCCTCGTTGATGCCAATCCCGAGCGTGAGCGACTCGATCTGCCCCAGGCCATCAACCATTGCGGCCACCGCATCGCCAGCCTGCGGAGTGTTGGCTCCCGGCGTCTGGGCGGCTGCTTGCGTCGCCATCGCAGCGAACTGCTGTCGCAGCGGTTCAGGCAGCACTGAGGGGAAGAGCGAGACGGCGACGGTGAAGTCGTCTGCAAGCGTCTCGAAAGCGGCGGACGGATCGAGATCGTCAGCCACTGGCATGCCAGTGGGGCTGATCAGGGCCCAGCCATCCTTCTCGACGATGTCTGCAGAACCGATGCCGGGCAGGGTCAGCTGTCGCACACCACCCTGATTCTGAACAGGGCCGATCACGCCCTGCAGTGAGCCGAGCAAGGCATCGACATCCTTCGCAGGCACACACCCACAGCCACTGATGATGCCGTTGTCGCTGGTGATGATCACGCCAAGAGGCTGACGCACATCGAGGCCTGCGAGTCCCTGACCACTCGTGGCCATCATCAGCATGCCTTCGGCGCTGCCGGCGAGCATGGGGTTGCCCATCTCACGTCCGAGCCATGTGAGCTGCTTTTTCAGGTCTCGGTAGCTGTCGACAGCGACCACGGCCACGACGTCAGCGGCGTCGCTGCTGGTGGTTGTCCAGGGAAAACCTCCCAGGCCAACCACGAGGGTGAGGGCAATCACGCCACATGTTCGCGAAAAGCACCGCATCGGATGATTCCTGTGTTAGAAGTCGACGGTCCCAGAGGATGTGTTGTACGGGATGGTACGCCGGCCGGACAGGACCTGATCCTCACGGTGGCGGCCACGCGGTATCCTGTCAGCACATGGACAACGCTTTCACGCCTACCGATCGAGGAGCCTTGCCCCCGCTCCAGCCGGGCCTTTCCCAAGGGGCTGCTGCTCTGCCGGAGAGTCACTGGCCGCAGCACGGGGTGGAAGGATGGCAGCTGGTCGACGCGGACGATGGGGGTGAACTTGCCCGTCATCTGGGGGGCGGGCGACGGAGTCGTCCGCACTCGTCGCGGCTCCGGCTGCATCTGCTGCTGTTTGCGGCCACCTGCCTGACCACGTTTGCCGCAGGAACGGTCGGCTGGCAGCCGGTGATTGCAGGGGTGGATGCAGATCTCGGTGAACAGTTTTCCCTGCACTGGCAGCGGGGGCTGCTCTACATGGTGTTGGTGATGGCGGTGCTCGCCGCCCATGAAGCGGGGCACTTCATCGCGGCGAGGCTGCATGGCATTCCAGCCACGCTTCCTTTCTTCATCCCCATCCCGATTCTGCTCACCGGCACGCTCGGTGCGGTGATCGGCATGGAGGGGTCGCGTGCCACACGTCGGCAGCTGTTTGATATCGCGCTGGCCGGGCCGATCGCAGGGCTCGTGCTCGCGATTCCCTGTCTGGCGGCAGGGATTCTGCTGGCTGCTGAAGATATGACAGGGCCGTTTGCCATGCCGCCTGTCGGTCGCTGGATGATGTCATTGCTGCGGCCTGACCTCTCACCAATGGCCTCGATCGCCCCCAATCCTGCCTTCATGGCTGGGTGGGTTGGGATGCTGGTGACGGGGTTGAACATGATCCCCATCAGTCAGCTTGACGGTGGGCATGTGAGCTATGCGATCTTCGGTCGCCGCAGCTGCTGGCTTGCCCGCGGGATTCTGATTGCCGCGATCAGCACCATCGTGCTCCTGGGCACGATCAACTGGATCGCTCTGGTGGTGATCGTCACGCTCCTGGGTACGGATCACCCGCCGGTGCGAGACGATTCTCGCGGGCCGGGTGTGTGGCGGCGTGTCGTCGGGGGCGTGTCCCTGCTGATACCACTGGTCACCTTCATGCCAGAACCGCTGGTGCTCAACTAACACTGTGGTTAACACGGCGGTGGAGAACGCTGCGGTCGAGCGGTCATCCCTCGTCGTATACTGATGTGTTATGAGTCTGCAGAAGCCTGCCAGCCATTTCTTACGTCAGGACGCATACATGCTTCAGCCATTTCCCTCGCCCGAAGATGAACTGGCCCGGCTTGTCGAGGCCGCCCGCTTCTACGACTACCGTGTGGCCTCCAATCCGATGGCGGATGGTGGTGTGCCGGCTGTGCCAGGTGTGCGTTTCCCTGCCTCGCTGCATGAGCAGGGGCCAACCAGGATCCTGCCGCTGGAGAACAGTCTGCTCCTCGGCTGTCAGGGGCCGGCGACCACCCCCAGCCTGTCGGCAAACTTCCTGCATGTGCATTCGGGCGATGCCCTCGCGACAGATGCCAACGCGACCAGTCAGCTGTTTTTTGTGATACGTGGCGAGGGAGTCAGTCGGGTGGCGGATGCTGCGAGCACCGTGATCTCCTGGTCGGCGGGTGATCTCTTCACACTGCCTGCTGGGAGCCCTGCGACACATGTGGCGGGTGAAGAGACAGCGATCTACTGGGTGCACGATGAGCCGCTGTTACGGCATCTCGGGGCCGCGGCGACGCAGCAACGCTTTGCTCCGACCCTCTACCGTCATTCAGCCATCCGTGACGCACTCGATGCGGTGCTCAACGATCCAGAGAGCCGTAAGGCGAATCGGCTCAGTGTGCTCTTGGGGAACCACCTCTTTCCACGGGAGATGACGATCACCCATGTGCTCTGGGCGATGTTCGGCATTCTTCCCGTCGGTGTTGTCCAAGCACCTCATCGGCATCAGTCGGTCGCGGTTGACTTCGTGGTTGATGCCCAGCCCGGCTGCTACACGATGGTCGGTTCCAAGCTCGCGGACGACGGATCGATCGCTGATGGTGAACGCTTTGACTGGGAGCCCCACTCGGTGTTCGTCACGCCTCCAGGACTCTGGCATTCCCACCACAATGAATCGGGCCAGCCGGCGCACATCCTCCCGATTCAGGATGCAGGACTGCACACCTATCTGCGAACCCTCAGCATTCTCTTTAGCCGTCGCACCAGCGATGGTGGTCACCAGGTGGTCGATGATGCCAGTTAGGGCGATGCTGTTCCGAAGATGACGGAAAAGGTGTTACGGCACCATCCATGCCAGCGGGCCAGCCTGAAGCCAGACCAGCACGCCCATCAAGGCAGCCAAGGCCAGTGAGTGTGGGAACACCCGACGCAGGATCGCTCCTTCCTGACGGGCCACCCCAGTGGCAGTGGCGGAGACGACAATGCTCTGGGCGTCGATCATCTTCCCCATCACGCCGCCGGTGCTGTTGGCAGTGCAGGTGAGGAGTGGGTTCAGGCCGAGTTGCTCTGCGGTGACCCGCTGCAGGCTGCCAAACATGGCGTTGCTGGAGGTGTCGCTGCCGGTCAGGGCCACACCGAGCCAGCCAAGCAGTGGCGCGAAGAAAGCGTAGGCAGGTCCGGTGGTTGTCAGGGCAAGTCCAAGGGTGACGTCGGTGCCGGAGTAGCGGGTGACAAAGGCCAGGGCGAGCATCGCGGCAATCGTGGCAAGTGACGGGAAGAGTCGCCGCAGGGTCGCCAGGAACAGGCTCCCTGCCCGCAGCCAGCTGATGCCAAGCCAGGGCACCGAGACGATCGCGGCGACGGCGATTCCGGTTCCGGCGGCGGAGAGGTAGTTGAAGCGGTAGACAGCCCGTTCGATCTCTCGCTCCTCCAGCGTGGCAGGAGGCACCTTCGCCACTCTCCCATCGAGGCGTGGCACGCTGATTTCAGGCAGGGGGGCAAGCCGATCGAGTGTCTGCTTCACAGGCGGCAGCCCCCAGCAGAAAACTGCGAGGGAAAGAAACACCCACGGCATCCAGGCCCAGGCAATGCGACCCGCAGGATCGGGTGACTTCTCGCTCGCTGAAGTTTCGGCACTGGATGGTGGGACTGTAGCGTGGGCGTGCCGCCAGGGCGTGGCGGGCTGCCAAAACTGCAAGAAGGTTGCCACGCAGGCGAGGCTGGCGATTCCACCGACCACATCGACCAGGCTCGGTCCGACAAAGTTCGCCAGAGCAAACTGGATTGAGGCGAAGGAGACACCACAGACGGCCACCACGGGCCAGACGCCGATGAGCCCGCGCCAGCCGCTCATGGCGATCACCATCCAGGCCGGCACGATGAGTGAGAAGAAGGGAAGCTGGCGGCCGGCGAGCGCGGAGATCGCGTGTTCCTCGAGGCCTGTCACCTTGGCGAGCGTGATGATCGGTGTGCCAAGCGCTCCGAAGGCGACAGGAGCCGTGTTGGCGAGAAGAGCGATGCAGGCTGCCTCAAAGGCCGGAAAGCCGGTGGCGGCCAGCAGGGCTGCGGTGATGGCCACCGGTGCTCCAAAGCCTGCCGCGCCCTCTAGGAATGCACCAAAACAGAAAGCAATCAGGAGAGCCTGCACGCGGTGGTCGGCAGAGAGTCTGATGACCGAGCGTTGCATCACGTCGAGGGCTCCTGCTTCGACGGAGAGGGCGTAGAGAAACATCGCTGCGAGAATGATCCAGCCGATCGGGAAGAGCCCAAAGGCGGCCCCGTAGGCTGCTGCTGCGGCGGCCGCATCGGCGGGCATTCCCACCACCCCAATCGCGATCGCAAACGCTGTAGCGAGCCCTGCGGCTGCCGCCCGGGCCGCACTCCACCCGGCAAAGGCGAGGAGCCCAAGCAACACTGCCAGTGGCAGCACCGCCACCAGCGTCGAGAGCAGCATGGAGCCAAACGGGTCGTAGACATGCAGCCAGACGGCATCCATAGCGTGGGTTCCTCTACTGGCTGCGGCGTGTGTGGGAGACGAGAACGCCGCGGATTGGGACGGGAATGCCGATTATGGTGCGTCCCGGCCACGCAAGCGACAAGGTGTGCTGCGGCTCCGAGGGCGAGCCGACCCAGTCTGGTTGGTACACTGAAGGTAGGTTTGACGCGGGCAGGAACCGCGTCTTGGGGAATGCGAGACGCTGCTGGAGCCCCCGCCATGCGATCCGCCATGACATGCTGTGCAGGTGTCGGTAGACAGCTTGTATTCCTGTCGTTTCTGTGCGGGATGCTATGGGGTGCCGCTCGGGCGGTGGGCGTGCACTCCGTTCAGGCGGCGGAGGAGTCGCCGCCGTCACCTGCGTTCACCGCCGACACCTTCCGTGAGCAGATTGCCCCTCTGCTGAAAGCTCGCTGTCAGGAGTGTCATGGAGCCGACGCTCAAGAAGGTAGCCTCCGCCTCGACACGCACGCAGGGCTTCGTGCAGGTGGCGGCACCGGGCCTGTGATTGCGCCCGGTTCTGCAGACACCAGCCTGCTGGTGCAGGCGGTGCGGCGGATCGATGAGCAGCTGGCCATGCCGCCTGACGATCCGTTGACTGCAGATGAGGTGGCCCTGCTTGCCGCTTGGATCGATGCAGGGGCGCCGCATCCAATGGGGTCGCTCGAACCGGTGGCCTCGCAGCCTGATCGGCTTGCAGCCCGTGATCACTGGGCCTTCGCTCCGTTGACCCGACCGCCCCTTCCCTCAGGCACTGAAGGCCATCCGATCGATCGCTTCCTGGCAGGCCCACTGGCTCAAGCTGGCCTCGAGCCCACGCCGCAGGCAGACCCGGCCACCCTGGTGAGACGGCTTGCGTATGACCTGACGGGGCTTCCTCCAACCCCTGACCTGATCGATGGGTTCGTCGCGGATCCGTCTGCAGACGCGTTGGCGGACCTCGTCGACAGCCTGCTCGCCTCGCCTCGCTACGGTGAGCGATGGGGGCGACACTGGCTCGACGTGGTGCGGTATGCCGACTCTAACGGCCTCGATGAGAACGTCGCCCACGGCAACGCGTGGCGGTATCGCGACTATGTGATTGCGGCGTTGAACGCAGATAAGCCCTTTGATGCGTTTGTCCGTGAACAGCTCGCTGGCGATCTTCTCGTCACGGATACCGACACTCCCGAGCGGAAGGCTGAACTGCTCACTGCCACCGGCTTCCTGGTGCTTGGTCCCAAGGTGCTTGCTGAGGGGGACGAGACCAAACTGCAGATGGACATCATTGATGAGCAGATCGATACAGCTGGCAAGGCGTTTCTCGGCCTGGCCTTGGGCTGTGCCCGATGTCATGACCACAAGTTTGATCCGGTGAGTCAGGCCGACTACTACGCAATGGCTGGGATCTTCCAGAGCACCCGCACGATGGAGTCGCTCGCTCGGATTGCGAAGTGGAACGAGAACCTGATCGCGTCACCTGCCGAGCAGGAGGCCCATGCGGCTCACCAGCAGCGAGTCGACCAGGCCAAAGAGGCGGTCGCCGCGTTTCTCACCCAGACACGTGAGTCGTTGGCCGCTGGCGGTGAAGCAGAGGAGACGCCGGCTCCGGCTGAGATTGCTGAAGACGCCTTTCCCGAGGACGCGAAGGTCGAACTAGCCGCGCTGCGGGCTGCCCAGAAGCAACTCGAAGAGACGCTCCCGGAGCTGGCAACAGCGATGGGGGTCGTCGATGCAGAGCCGAAAGTGACCCCGATCCATCTCCGCGGCAGCCATCTCACGCTCGGTCGAGAGGTGCCCCGCGGGGTGCCGGTTGTCCTCGAACTCGATGGGCCAGTGGCGATCCCGGCTGAGGCGAGTGGCCGACAGCAGATGGCCGAATGGCTGACAGATCCCAGGCATCCGCTCACAGCACGGGTGATCGTCAACCGCGTCTGGCGGTGGCATTTTGGACGTGGGCTGGTGGCATCGGTCGACAACTTTGGCACGACTGGCGAGCCACCGACAAATGCGGCCCTGCTCGACTGGCTGGCGGTGGAGCTGGTGGAGTCGGGCTGGTCTCTCAAAGCCCTGCATCGGCTGATCCTCGCAAGCGCCGCCTGGCAGCGGTCAAGTGACCGTCTGGCTACGCCGACGGCCGCCATCGCTGCTGAACGTGATCCCGACAATCGGCTCTGGTGGCGAGCCGAACAGAGGCGGCTGGACGCTGAGTCGGTTCGCGATGCCATGCTGTCGGTTTCTGGTGAACTCGACCTCACGATGGGTGGCTCAATGCTGCATGTCGGGAACCGTGAGTTTCTCTTCGACCACACCAGCAAAGATGAGACTGACTACGACGTGCCGCGCCGAAGCGTCTACCTGCCGGTGATTCGCAACCACATTCAAGATGCCCTCTGGCTCTTTGACTGCACCGACGGCGCGGTGCCCGATGGCGACCGGGCGACCTCGACGATTGCCTCGCAGGCGCTCTGGCTGCTCAATGCGGAGCTGCCGATGCATGCGGCGGAGCAGATCGCAGCCGACATCCTGGCCGCAGCGGCCAACGATCAGAAGATGCAGGCACAGCTGGTGTTTCGTCGTGTCCTTGGCCGGATGCCAGCAGAGGGAGAGGCTGCTTGGTTTGCGTCGCGGGTGGAGGCGATTGGATCGCTGCTCGCGGAAGATGCGACATCGGCAGAGGTGCGAGAAAAGGCTGCACTGGCCGCGGCGACTCAGGCCCTGTTGATGAGCGAACAGTTTCTGGTGGTGCGGTAGGGCCGGCGTGCTGCACGCAACCGTGAGGTGCGGCTGTTCGAGATGTGGCGAGAGCGGCGGGGTAGGAACTGAACTGAACAGCGAGCTGAGCAGTAAACGCGGCAGCAACCCGTCGAGAAACGGTCTGTGGAGATGATGGCAATGTGGCAGCAGCGAGTCAGCAGACGAGAGGCCCTCTCGCAGTCGGCCGTGGGCTTTGGCTGGCTGGCAGCGTCAGCCCTGCTGAGTCGGGCGTCGGCAGCGGATGGACTCTCGGACTATCGGCTTCCGGCTCGTGCCCGCCGGGTGATCTTCATGTTCATGAAGGGGGGGCCGTCGCAGGTCGATACCTTTGACCCGAAGCCCAAGCTCGATGCCGACCATGGCAAAGAGCTGCCGTTTGCAAAGCCCAGAGTTCAGTTCGCTAAGACTGGCGTGCTGCTGAAGAGCCCATGGAAGTTCACGCAGTACGGGCAGAGCGGTAGCCCGGTGAGCGAGCTCTTTCCGCATGTCGCGCAGCATGTCGATGACATCTGTTTCCTGCATGGTGTGCATGGCACCAATGCCGCTCATGGCGGTGCTGCTCTCAAGCTTCATACCGGCAGTGACACGTTTGTTCGTCCCGGTATGGGTGCCTGGGTGAACTATGGCCTCGGCAGTGAAAATGAGAACCTGCCCGGCTTTATCACAATCTGTCCAACGCTGGCTCATGGTGGCGTGAACAACTGGGGGGCGGCGTTTTTACCGGCGGAGTGCCAGGGTGTGCCTATGGGGGTCGCCTCGAGGCCGGCAAGTGAAGCGGCTGTGAAGTACATTGCCAACCCCCGTCTGTCCCGGCAGGCCCAGCGTCTACAGATTGAGATGCTGCGAGATCTGGCCGAGCGTGGTGCCTCTCATGAAGCACGTCCGTCACCACTGGTGGAGGCGCAGCTGAAGAGTTTCGAACTCGCCTTCCGGATGCAGACGGAGCTGCCCGAGATTCAGGACCTCTCCGGCGAGACTGCCGAAACACTCGCGCTCTACGGAATTGGTGACCCCGTCACGGACGACTTTGGCCGGCAGTGTTTGCTCGCACGACGGTTTGCTGAGGCGGGGGTCCGCTTTATTCAGGTGACCCACAGCGACTCGAAGGTGCAGTGGGATCAGCATGCTGACCTCCGCGAGGGGCATGCCGAGAAGGCTTCGGAAGTCGACAAGCCGATTGCAGGCCTGCTTGCGGACCTCAAGCGGCGTGGTCTGCTTGAAGACACGCTGGTGCTCTGGGGAGGCGAGTTTGGCCGGACGCCGGTGGCGCAGGCGACCGAGAATGGCCGGGACCACAACCCTGAAGGCTTCACCATGTGGATGGCGGGTGGCGGGGTTCGCGGCGGCTTCCGCTACGGCAGTACCGATGACTACGGCTACTACGCGACCGAAAATGCGATGCATATCCATGACGTGCATGCGACGATGCTGGCTCTGCTGGGCATCGATCATGAGCGGCTCACCTACCGCTATGCAGGACGGGATTTCCGTCTCACCGATGTGGCGGGCAAGGTGCACGATGCCATCTTTGCCTGACGCCATCTTTGCCTGAGGATGACACGCCTTTTGTCCTCGGCTGCACGCAGGCGGAAATCGGGGTAGTCTGCTACCGTTCGTTGGTTGCCCGCTGGCTCGTCACGAGCCGCTGCTCCTTCGGCTTTGTTTGATGCGGGGATGAAGTAATGCGGGGATTAAGTGTGGTAGAGCGAAACGCTCACAGGGGGACTCGGGATGCGGCCGTTAGCACAGGGTGGCGGAATGCGTGAGCAGCGACTTTTCAGTGGGCTGGTGGCTGCTGTGGTGTGGGTTATGGTGGCCGTGGCTGGTGTGGCGACGGCAGCCGAGAAAGCCAGCCGTCCCAACATCGTGTTCATCTTCAGTGATGACCACGCACCACACGCGATCGGCGCCTACAACGGCTGGCTGAAGTCGGTAAACCCCACCCCCAACATCGACGCACTTGCAGCCTCCGGCATGCTGTTTCGCAACAGCTTCTGCACGAACTCGATCTGTGGCCCAAGCCGTGCTGTGATTCAGACAGGCAAGCACAGCCACAAGAACGGCTTCATGAACAACGGCAACTCGTTTGACTGGAATCAGCAGACCTTTCCCAAGCTGCTTCAGCAGGCGGGTTACACGACGGCCATTTTTGGGAAGTCGCATCTCAAGGGCGAACCTCAAGGCTACGACGACTGGAAGGTGTTGCCTGGCCAGGGGCTCTACTACAACCCAGATCTGATTACCCCAGAGGGACGCGTGCGTGTGGAGGGGCACTGCACGGATGTGGTGACCGATCTGGCGGTCGAATGGCTCACCGAGGGACGCGATGGTGAGAAGCCGTTCATGCTGATGGTTCAGCACAAGGCGCCGCATCGCAACTGGATGCCGGCCCTGCGACACCTCTCTCTCTACGATGATGTTGAGATGCCAGAGCCCAACACACTCTTTGACAAGTGGCATGACAACGCGCCACCGGCCCGGTTCCAAGAGTTGGAAATCGACCGGCATATGCATCTCAACTTTGATCTGTTTGTTGACCTCACGCCCGACTTTGACGGAAACGCGCAGGAAGGCGGCACCGACCGCTCCGCCTGGCAAAACATGAAAAGGATGTCTCAGGAGCAGCTGGCCGCGTGGCGTGGTTTTTACGGACCTCGCGACAAGGCGTTTCATGAGGCCGAGCTTTCGGCTGACGGACTCGTTCGCTGGAAGTATCAGCGGTATGTGAAGAACTACCTGCGGTGTGTGCGGGGCGTTGACGAGAGTGTGGGCACGTTGATGAAGACGCTCGACGAACTCGATCTCGCAGACAACACCGTCGTGGTCTACTCGTCGGATCAAGGCTTCTACATCGGCGACCACGGCTGGTACGACAAGCGGTGGATGTACGAAGAGTCGCTGAAGATGCCGCTGATCGTGAAGTGGCCGGGCGTGACGAAGTCGGGCGCTGTCAACGAAGACCTCGTACAGAATCTCGACTACGCAGAGACTTTCCTGGAGATGGCAGGGGCCGCAGTTCCTGATGACATGCAGGGCAGATCACTTGTGCCGCTGCTCGCCGGCGACACGCCAGACGACTGGCGGGAGAGTATCTACTACCACTACTACGAGTATCCCAGTGTGCATATGGTGCCGCGGCACTACGGTGTTCGAAACGACCGCTACAAGCTGATGCACTTCTATCAGTTTGATGAGTGGGAGTTCTATGACCTCGAGACCGACCCTGATGAACTGCAGAATCTCTATGAGGATCCCAACTACGCGGATGAGATCGCAGCGATGAAGGTTGAGCTCGAGCGACTGCGGACACACTACGAAGATGACAGCGACGTCAGAGAGCTGCCGGAGCCCCGTCAGCAGGAGCTGCGATCGCCAGCCACCATTACTCGGGCCGGGTAGGCATGACCTCCGCAGCAGTGTTCAGCTGAAGAAGAGTCGCGTGGCGGTGCCGCGAAGGATCGCGTCGCGGTCGGCGGTGGTTAAAAACCTGCAGCGGTCGCGGATGAGAGCCAGCGAAGGCTCATAGCCCTGGCCGTCGGCCAGCTGGAAGGGGCCGTCCGACGCCCACATCAGCCGCTCGGCGCCGTAGGCATCGCGGAGCTGCCGGATCATCGGCTCGAGGTCTTCGTAGGGAGGCTGCTTGTGGCCGAGCGCGTAGAAGGCTGAGATTTTCACAAACACCGTGGGAAAACGGGCCAGGCCTAGCAGCAGCTCCAGCTGCCCTTGATCAACAGCTCCGCGCATGCCGATGCGGGCGAAGTGATCAATCACCACAGGTGTCTTGGGAAACGCCTGGCACATCCGCTGTACTGCCGGCAAGGCGTCGGGGTTCGCCAGAAGGCACATCGCCAGTCCCTTCTCTGAGGCAGTTTGCCACATCTGCCGCATGCCATCGGAGTCTTGCCAGGCTTCTGCTTTGGCGCGATCGGTGTAGAGGCGAAATCCGCGCACGCCGTGCTGGGCCATTGTCTGCATGGTGTCTGCCACCGTCGGCTGCTCGTGGTCAACGATGGCCACCCCGCCAAACACACCAGGGTGAGCGGCCATGCAGTCGAGCATGTAGCGATTGTCAAAGCCGTAGTAGCTCATCTGGATCAGTACGATCCGCGAGATGCCCAGGGGCTGTGCGGCTGCGAGAAGCTCGCTCGCGGTGAAGCTCGCAGGCTGCATGTCGCTGCGTTGAAAGTCAGCAGCGAGGGGATACTGCTTCAGGTCAGGCGTCCAGACATGGACATGAGCGTCGACAAGCCCGTCAGCGACCCCGGCGGTGGCTTCATCGCTGCAACTGAGTCGAGGCCCGGCGGTGGCAAAGGCGGAGGCGGCAAGAAGGCGGAGGCTGTTGCCCGTAAACGATCGCCGTGTGCTGCTGGTGTGAGAGGTCATGCGAGACGTGCTCCCCATTGGTTAATCATCCCTGCAGATCGCGAAGACTCCCGCTAGCGTAGAAACGCGTCGAGCTGTTCTGCAACGCGGGACCGCGGGCCTGTGAGGCGTGTCAGGAGAACTGCCTGACAAACTCACGATAAAACGCCGTCGCTGTATTCACTTCAGCCAGAGGAACCGACTCGGCAGCTGCGTGGGCCATGTCGATGCTTCCTGGCCCGAACACGATCGACGGCACTCCGGCCCGACGTGAGAGTTTGCTGGCATCGCTTCCATAGGGAACACCAAGCGGTTCCGGCGAGAGCCCGAGTTGCTGACTCACGCGACGGGCAACGGACACGACCTCAGCATCATGTGGCGTCTCAAGGGTCTCATCGAGAAGCAGCGTGTCGATGCTACAGCCGACGCCGGTCCTGGCAAGCGTTGCCTCAACCACACGACGATAGTCATCGAGCACGACATCTGGCAGTTCACCTGGGAGAAGCCGACGATCGACATCGAGTTCACAGGCCTCAGCCACAATATTCACCTGCACGCCTCCGCGAATGATCCCGATGGAGCCGGTGGCAGGCCCGAGCAGCGGATGCTGAGGTTTGGTGAGCAGGTTGTTGTGCAGGCTGTCGAGCGCGAGCACAACCTCGGCTGCTGCCGAGATCGCGCTGGAGCCCAGCCAGGGTTTGGAGGAGTGCGCTGCTTTCCCGCAGAGCCGGATGCGGAAACGCAGCACACCTTTGGTGGCTGAGACTGTTCCCAGCCGTGTCGGTTCCGCGACAATGGCCGCCGCGGTCGTTCCACCAGCAGTGGCGAGGCCGTCAACCAATGCAAGCACCCCGCGGTAGGCGTGTTCTTCATCGACAACTGCGGCCAGCCAGACATCGCACGCAGGCGACTCCCCTGTGTCTGCGAGGTCGAGCACGGCAGCCAGCATCGCGGCGAGGCCGCCTTTGGTGTCGCACGAGCCTCGGCCCATGAGCTGCCCATCTTCAAGGACTGGGTCGAAGGCCGCGATGGTCATGCCTTCCACGCCAACCGTATCCATGTGGGCCTCGAGCACGACTCGCCGGGAACGGTCTCTGCCCGGGAGCACGCCGATCACATTGTCTCGGCCAGGCTCGACCGGCTGGATGAGCACGTCGAGACCGGCCTTCGTGAACTGACCACGCATGAAGCGAGCCAGGTCGGCTTCGCCAGGCCCACCGTAGGCCGGGTTCACGCTGTTGATCGCAATCAGCTCTGAGAGCAGGTCTGTGGCAGAGGGGGCCATACAGGGCTCGCACGAAAAGCATGGGGGAAACAAACTGAGGCGGGACAGCCTCTGCAAGTATCAGCCCTACGGTGACTCGGCCGTAGGCTCCACGGGATGAAACCGCAGCCGGTAACTTGCTCGCTTGCCGGCAGGCGTCGAGAGTGTGAGTGCGATTCCCTGCTCGGTTTTCTCGATCTGCACCTCGTTTTTCTGGAGTTCTTTCTCGGTGGTGCCGGCCGCGTAGTCGCGGGCGATGTCGCAGTCCCACGTTCCCTCGGCAAGTTCCATGGGGAGTAGGTTTGGAGGATGTTCCTGGGTCGCCGGTGTGGCGTAGTGCCACATCCGCCCGTTGACTCTCACGAAAGGCCCTGCAAGGGAATGTTCACCAGGAGGAACCTGGCCAAACGGGAACTGAACCATCAACCCGGTGATGTCGCGAAGCTGAGGGGCCGCAGGGAGTCCTTCGTCGTCCGTCGCGTCTGCCGGTCCACCGCCGGCTGGTGATTCAGGGGTTTGTGCCATCACGCCAACCGCAAAGGTAACCTGCCCCTCAAGCCCAACCTGAATGCTGATCGCATCGACCGGCCCTTCCTTGTCGAGCTGCATCGGATCGCCGGGAAACCCCGCGTAGAGGGGCCGTTCGGCAAGCGGGAACGTCAGCTGGATTGTGCGGACCACGGTGTCTCCAGTCAGGCCGCGGATCCGTGCCTGGATGAACCCCACGTGAGGATCGTCAATGTGCACCACGGAAGCATTCCAGGTGCCGTCGGGGAGATACTTCTCGCCATCGACGAGGTCTGCAGCCAACATCCGTGGCGCGCCTCCTGAGCGAAGTTCGATCTGAACCTTGTCATCGGGGATGCGAATCAGGCGTGCGGCATCGGAGAGCCTGCCTTTGACCTTGGGCGCGATCACCCGATCAGTCAGGGGGACGAGTTCTCCGGGCTTGAGCTGAGGACCTTGCCCGCGGCGAACGAGGAGTTTGATTTCTTCCCGCGGATCAGCCACCGCCTGGATGACCACTTCTTTGGCATCATCGGGCACGGCGGCCACTGAGGTCTGCCAGGTCTGCCCGCTGTCGGCAGAGAGATCGAGTTCGATGCGGTCCGGACGGGTGGGGCGATACTTTTGGCTGCCAAAGTCGGTGACAAGCCCGATATGAAAGTCGGCTGCCTCGCCGCGATCCTTCCATGGGATGGGGTCGACGTGAAGCCCCAGGCCCGGCTGCGAGAGGAACTCGCGAAGGCGTGGCAGGCTGACTGCGAAACTCGTGCGGTCTGCAGGCGGAGCCATCTTGGCAGTGACGACGCCCACCACCCGGCCCTTACTGTCAACGAGTGGTCCGCCGGAGTTGCCGAAGTTCACCACCGCGTCAAACCGGATCGTCTCGAGGATTCCAGCCTCGTCACGTCCGAGTGAGCTCACCCGGCCTTGGTTCATCGTGATCGACGGATTCCGGGCATCAACCAGGGTGCCAAACGGAAAGCCAAAGGCACGCACCTCAGTGCCGAGCGCTGGCTCATCTTCGGCTGGCAGCATGGGCAGAAAGGGTAGTTCTTGATCGCTGTCGACTTTCAGCAGTGCCAGATCCCATTCGTTGTTGCTCGACAGGCTGCGGGCCATCACCGTGCGCTCGTTGGGAGTGCCGGAGTCGAGGACAAGTGGCACGGTTGCCAGCATGTTGAGACCGTTGAGCACATGCACGTTCGTGATGAACAGGCCCGCGGGGTCGATGCAGAAAGCTGTGCCTTCCCCAGCTGGTGTCTGCTTCACAAACGCCGTGGCCCGCGAGACCCGCTCAATGGGGTCTTCTGCTGCGGCGTGCACCATGGCGGCAGGGAGCAGCGTTGCCAGCAGGGCCCAAAGCACGAGCCGAGAAACTCGCGGGAGAGCCGAGTGGGGACGTGGTCTCCAGAACTGGAGAAACGGGCGTCGGGAAAAAAGCATCGGCCAACCTCGGGGCTGCGGGCGGGTGCTGCGTTACCGTGGAGTGGTGCGGTGGAGAGTGTCTCTTTTAAGGATATCCGACGGGTCGCTCGCGAGGCTTTGCCGGGCAGCGTCAAACAATGGGAGGCGTGTGCGAGGAAGCCGCTGGTACGTTGTCGGCGGCTGACGAGCTGCGTAAACTACTGAACTGTCAGGAGAGAGTCGAAAGACCGCCGAAGGCCGAACGCTCAGGCAAAAGTACTGACAGATTAGCGCTGTTGGAGAGAGGTGTGGCGGCTGTCACACCCACCGAAGGGGCAAACCCAGAGGCCGAAGCCTCAGGGTGAATCTCTCAGGTACCAGGACAACAGGGTTCCCGTCGTTGCTACCGCTGTGCGGTGGCCGCCCTCGCTCAGGAGCCTGAAGATGTCCATCGCGGAATCTCCCTCGGCCCACGTCCCTGCTGCCCCCACCTCGTCAGCCGCTGCTGCTGCGGCACGGCAAGATGCGGTGTTTGCCTCGAGGCACATAGGGCTGAGCTCCTCTGATGAAGCAGCGATGCTCGCGGCGATCGGAGCCGAGTCTCTGCAGGCGCTCCTTGAGGAGATCGTGCCAGCCAACATTCTGCGGCATGACGCTATGCAGATGCCGGCAGCGATCTCGGAGACGGCAGCGCTCGACGAGCTCCGTGCGATTGCTTCGCAGAACATCCTGCTGAAAAGTTTTCTCGGCCAGGGATACTACGGCACACACACCCCTGCGGTGATCCAGCGCAACATTCTGGAGAACCCGGCCTGGTACACCGCCTACACGCCCTATCAAGCAGAGATCAGCCAAGGACGGATGGAGGCGTTGGTCAACTTTCAGACGATGGTCTGTGATCTGACCGGAATGCCAATCGCAAACGCCTCGATGCTGGATGAAGCCACGTCTGCGGCAGAGGCGATGACGCTGGCCCACCGCGTTTCTAAGTCAAAGGAGAACGCCTTCCTCGTCGATTCACGGTGCCATCCGCAGACCCTGGAGGTGCTCGCCACACGGGCTGAGCCGTTAGGAATCGAGTTGGTCGTGGGGGACGTCACGGCGTTGGTGGAGACCCAGTCCTGCTTCGGTGTGCTGGTGCCCTATCCAGCCACCGACGGCGATGTGCCCGACTGGCGAGGCCTTGCACAACGGCTGCATGCGACCGCGGCTGTTCTGTGTGTGACTGCCGATCCGCTAGCCCTCACGGTGTTGCAGCCGCCGGGTGAGTGGGGGGCTGATATCGTTGTTGGCTCAACCCAACGTTTTGGCCTGCCGATGGGGTGTGGTGGGCCGCATGCGGCGTTTCTCGCCTGCCAAGATGCGTTTAAGCGATCGCTCCCTGGCCGGCTGGTGGGGGTCAGCATTGATGACGCGGGTAAGCCCGCCTACCGCTTGGCTCTACAGACACGCGAGCAGCACATCCGACGCGAAAAGGCGACCTCCAACATCTGTACCGCTCAGGTGCTGCCGGCCGTGGTTGCGGCAATGTATGCGGTCTACCACGGCCCTGAAGGGCTGCGGGCGATTGCCGAGCGGGTCGCATCGCTCACCTGCACGCTGGCGGAAGGGCTCAAGCGGCTGGGAGTGACGCTCCGAAATCAGCAGGCGTTCGACACCCTGTCTTTGGAAACAGGTGAAAAGACACAGGAACTCCTTGAGCGGGCCTGCTCGGCGGGCATGAATCTGCGGCAGCTCAATGAGGGCACACTCAGTATCAGTCTTGATGAGACGACCACGCCGGTGGATGTCGTGCAGCTGTGGGATGTGTTCGCTGCAGCATGTGGTGGTGAACTGCCAGTGTGGGAAGTCGTCTCCTCGGAGGCTGCGGCACAGCTGCCGCACGGGATGCTTCCAGAAGCACTGCGTCGCACCAGCGACTACCTCACGCACCCAGTGTTTCATGCCCATCGCAGCGAGACACAGATGCTGCGTTACCTGCGAGAGCTCGCCGATCGTGACCTGGCGCTCGACCGGAGCATGATTCCGCTGGGGAGCTGCACGATGAAACTGAATGCGACTAGCGAGATGATTCCCATCAGCTGGCCAGAGTTTGCGAATGTGCATCCGTTCGCGCCAGCGGATCAGCGAGCAGGGTATGCGATCCTCGATCGCCAGCTGCAGGCCTGGCTCTGTCAGGCGACGGGCTACGCAGGTATCAGCCTGCAGCCGAATGCTGGAAGTCAGGGTGAGTATGCAGGCCTGCTGGTGATTCGCGGCTGGCAGCAGGCTCGTGGCGAAGGCCATCGTGACGTCTGCCTAATCCCCGCGTCGGCACACGGCACCAATCCAGCAAGCGCTCAGATGGTCGGCATGAGGGTGGTCGTCACGGGATGTGATGCGGCGGGCAACGTGGATCTCGCAGAGCTCGAAGCGAGGTGTGTGGAACATGCGGACCGTCTGGCTGCGGTGATGATCACCTACCCCAGCACCCACGGCGTGTTCGAGTCACAGGTCCGCAAGCTCTGTGAGATTGTGCACCGCTATGGAGGGCGGGTGTATGTCGATGGCGCCAACATGAATGCCCTGGTGGGG
>Ga0075475_10000311_pt1 | contig 21934 bp, 35 predicted proteins | sample DEB08_DNA_10_FD_76342 | JGI IMG/M metagenome (GOLD analysis project Ga0075475, IMG submission 76342) | Aqueous microbial communities from the Delaware River and Bay under freshwater to marine salinity gradient to study organic matter... | ecosystem: Environmental > Aquatic > Marine > Coastal ... | reverse complement strand
CCAGGGCAGGGCGACATTCTCCATGGAATTCGCGAAGTACGCGGCGGTGCCGGACAGTGTCGCCGAGATGGTGATTTCCAGAACGACTTGAGACAGCTGTCTATATCGGGAAGTCCTCGCCTGTCGCGAGGCCTTCCCGCGTCATACCAAATAATTTGTCTAGGTTGATAGTAGCACCGGTTGACTCAGCAGCCCTGTGTATCCACTGAACACGTAATCATTGGCTGAACTTCCGCCGCCAGGTGTGGGTTCAATGCCAATTCGAAAGATGGCAAGGCCGCTCAGTGTCGTGCCGCCGTTGACAATTTTCATCTCTTCTCTGCTTAGTTCTTTCATCTCGTTCTCCTTGATAATGATTCGACGATGACTCGTCGGGACAACTATGCGAAAGCTGCTCGCTATCCAACAGAAATGACTTCCGGTATTTGAGTGATCCAGGCCTCCATCTTCATGTGAGTGAATGCTTACTTGGCGCCAGGTCCAGTCTGGTAAAGAGCCAGCAAGCGAGGTCAATGCGATGTCAGGCAGACTCGATTGCCTGGTTGACTCTTTTTGCCAGGCTGAACACACCGAGGCTGAATAGGGTTAATCCGATGACGATGGTGACCCAGTGATAAGCCTCAAGACTGCCAAGGAATCGCCCGAACTCAAAGTTCATGATCGGCAACATCATGCCAACCGAAAATGATCCCGCGTTGGTGACAAGCAGGAGGCAGACCAACTCAATTTTTAAGAACATCCTGTCATTCATTGATCCAGCCTCCTTTGCCGGACTTAGTTGTCGTTTACATCGGTGAAATAGTCGCTCGTCATCAACGCAGTAAAGCCAATCAAGGCCCCGTTCAAGGCAAGGTCAAAAGCAATAATCGCCGCGGGCCCGATTCCGCCAGAAACCTCCTGCATCTCAGATTCAGTCAATTCTCTCATTTTTTTCTCCTGTTGAATTTGAAGTTAACGCCTTGGCGTTAGTCACAAGATCTATTGATTGAGGCCCTGGATAGATAGGAAACCATTGAAAAGGGCGTAGCCGAATCACCATGGTTTGCGTAGGAATTCACACGGGAGTGACCGCTTACTTACTTTATAGGCCTTATAGTAATTAAGGGCCGCAGCCACTTATCCATTGTCGTCCCAAAGTGAGTGCAATGAACCTGCCTTTCCGGCCAGATTTTTGTTCGGAGGTTTGAAAAAGGCTGGCATTTATATTTCAGAAGGCGTATTATTCGCGCCCTCGCGTAGGGGATCACCTGCGCAAACCCTTTAAAAATGAGCCTTCTGGCGGGTTTAACTCGACTTCAGAACGGCCAGGGAGGGACCACGTCGATCAGCTGAGAGCGATCGGGTGGTGAGGAACAGGATCTCAACAAGAGATCAAGGGCAGCTCAACCGATTGAGCACGTGCATGAAATGCGTTCTTCCCGTTAGAGGGAGGGGCGTTTTCACGTTTTAAAACAGTGACTTGCTGCTGCAGGCGAAACAGCGCAGCAGAATGGAGACGGTTTCAATGCAGAACCAGAGAATCAGAATTCGACTCAAGGCGTTTGACCACAAGCTGATTGACCTCTCGACACAAGAGATTGTCAATACAGCCAAGCGTACTGGCGCCCAGGTTAAAGGCCCGATTCCGCTGCCGACAAAGAAAGAGAAGTTCACCGTGCTGATTTCACCCCATGTCTACAAGGACGCCCGTGACCAGTACGAAATCCGCACCCACAAGCGGATGCTGGACATTGTCGAGCCGACCGAGAAGACCGTAGACGCGCTGACCAAGCTAGACCTGGCGGCAGGCGTAGAGGTTCAGATCAACCTCGGTTGATTCCACACACGGTAAGCACTGTAGAAAGTTTCAGGGAGCATCAAGATGACCATCGGCATAGTAGGGATCAAGCGGGGTATGACACGAGTCTTCACAGAAGATGGTGTGTCTGTACCGGTCACTGTGATTGAAGCCACTCCTAACCGAATCACCCAGGTGAAATCAGCGGAGTCTGACGGTTATTCAGCCATCCAGGTCACAGCGGGTGAAGTTAAGGCCTCCAGGGTCAGCAAGCCGCAAGCCGGTCAGTTTGCAAAGGCCAATGTTGAAGCTGGTCGCAAGCTCTGGGAATTCAGGACGGCTGGTGATGAAGAATTGAATGTCGGTGACACGCTCTCGGTTGAAGCGTTTGAAGCCGGCCAGAAAGTTGATGTCTGCGGCCAGTCCAAGGGTAAGGGCTTCGCGGGTGTTATCAAGCGACATAATTTTAAGATGCAGGACGCGACCCACGGTAACTCGATCAGCCACCGGGCGCCGGGTTCCATTGGGCAGTGTCAGACCCCGGGTCGAGTGTTCAAAGGCAAGAAGATGGCCGGACACATGGGTGCCCGCAAGGTCACGACTCAAACGCTGGAAGTGGTTCGAGTCGACAACGAAAACAATCTGCTGCTCATCAAGGGTGCCGTTCCGGGTGCTAATGGTGGTGATGTCATCGTGACACCAGCAGTTAAGGCAGCTAGCGGAGGTGAGTCTTGAACCTCAATATCATAGGCGCGGGCAACGGCGTCGACGTATCAGATACCACTTTCGGGCGCGAGTTTAACGAAGCGCTCGTTCATCAGGTCGTGGTTTCCTACCTTGCCGGTGGCCGTCAGGGCACCAAGGCGCAGAAGACGCGATCTGAAGTTAATGGCGGCGGTCGTAAGCCGTGGCGCCAGAAAGGTACTGGCCGCGCTCGTGCCGGTACGATTCGAAGTCCGATCTGGCGTGGGGGTGGCACTACCTTTGCGGCCAAGCCCAGGGATTTCTCCCAGAAGGTCAACAAGAAGATGTATCGCGGTGCGATGCAGGCAATCCTCTCTGAGCTCGTTCGTCAGGATCGACTTGTGGTTGCTGAAGACTTCTCAGTCTCAGCACCTAAGACCAAAGAAATCGCAGCCAAGCTGAAAGAATTCGAGCTCGAGAATGTGCTGATTGTTGTTGAAGAACTCGACGACAACCTCTATCTCGCCGCTCGTAACCTGAAGAACGTCGACGTGGTTGATGTCCAGGGTGTTAACCCGGTCAACCTGATCGGATTTGAAAAGGTGCTTTTCACGGTAGGTGCCCTGAAAAAAGCTGAGGAGAAACTCGCATGAACAATGAGCGACTCTACAAAGTCATCCTCGGTGCGCATATCTCCGAGAAAGCCTCTGTGATTGCAGACGAAGCAAACCAGATTGCATTCAAAGTCGCAAAAGATGCGACGGGCCCTGAGATCAAGGAAGCCGTTGAGAAGATTTACGACGTTGAAGTGAAAAAAGTCAGCGTCATGAACGTCAAGGGCAAGGTTAAGAAAAGCTGGCGCGGTACCAGCCGTAAGCCTAGCTGGAAGAAGGCGTACGTCAGCCTTGCCGCCGGACAAGACATTGATTTTAGCTAAAGGCTTAGATTTTTCGTAACCGCGGAAATCTAACGAGACAAGAGACAGAAAAGATGCCAGTCGTCAAAGCAAAACCAACATCACCGGGACGCCGATTCGTCGTTAAGGTCGTCCATCCCGACCTGCATAAGGGTGAGCCCCACAAGCCGCTATTGGAGAAAAAATCCAAGAGTGGCGGCCGTAACAATAACGGCCGGATCACCACGCGGCACATTGGTGGTGGCCACAAACAGAAGTACCGGATCATTGATTTCAAGCGAAACAAAGACGGTATCAAGGCTGAAGTTGAACGACTCGAGTACGACCCCAACCGCACGGCAAACATTGCCCTACTGAAATACGAAGATGGTGAACGACGTTACATCATCGCCCCCAAAGGCCTGGCTGCAGGCGACATTGTTCAATCTGGTGACATGTCACCGATCAAAGTCGGTAACTGCCTGCCCATGCGCAACATTCCTATGGGTAGTGTTATTCACTGCATTGAGTTGAAAGCTGGTAAGGGTGCCCAGATGGCACGGAGTGCTGGCACATCGGCTCAATTGGTAGCAAAAGAAGGTCGTCATGTGACCCTGCGCATGCGTAGCGGTGAGATGAGGAAGGTGCTCGCTGAATGTCGCGCGACCCTGGGTGAAGTTTCTAATTCTGAGCACAACCTGCGCTCTCTCGGTAAGGCGGGTGCCAAGCGCTGGCGCGGCGTTCGTCCTACGGTTCGTGGTGTTGTGATGAACCCGGTTGATCACCCACATGGTGGTGGTGAAGGTAAGACCTCTGGTGGTCGTCACCCGGTATCACCGTGGGGTATGCCAACCAAGGGTTATAAGACCCGCAAGAACAAGCGTACCGACAAGATGATCGTTCGTCGCCGTTCGAACAAGCGATAGGAGATAAATAGTGCCTCGTAGTTTGAAAAAAGGACCCTTCGTTGATCTGCATCTGGTATCCAAAGTGCAGAAAGTGTTGGAAACCAACGATAAGCGACCGATCAAGACCTGGTCACGTCGATCCATGATCACGCCTGACATGGTCGGCCTGACGATCCAGGTACACAACGGTCGCCAGCACGTACCTGTTTTCGTTTCAGAAGATATGGTCGGCCACAAGCTCGGCGAATTTGCGCTGACAAGAACCTATCGCGGCCACGCTGCGGACAAGAAGGCCAAGCGGTAATTCACCGGTCGCTTGGCAGATAGAAGGTAGAGGAAATAACGATGCAAGTATCAGCAAGACTCAAAGGCGCGAAGATGTCGGCCCAGAAGGCTCGTCTCGTTGCTGATCAGATTCGTGGCAAGGAAGTGGGCGAAGCGCTCGACATCCTGAACTTCAGCACGAAAAAAGGCGCGCACCTGGTGCGCAAGCTGCTGGAATCCGCGATTGCTAATGCTGAGCACAACGAAGGCGCAGATGTTGATGAGCTGAAAGTCAGCACGATCTACGTCGACGAAGGTTTAACAATGAAGCGTATCCGACCACGAGCAAAAGGTCGGGCAGACAGAATTTTCAAGCGTACCTGCCATATCACGCTGGCAGTTGCAGACGACTAACAGCGGACGCAGGAAGAGGAAAGTAATATGGGTCAGAAAGTACATCCCACGGGCTTAAGGCTCGGAATCGTCAAAGACCACACGAGTGTCTGGTATGCCGACGGTCCGGCTTATGCAGAAAAGCTGCATGAAGATCTGAAAGTCCGGGAGTACATCCAGAAGAGGCTGTCGCAGGCTTCGGTCAGCCGCGTTGAAATCCAGCGTCCTGCCAATACTGCACGCATTACGATTCATACGGCGCGGCCGGGTATCGTGATCGGCAAGAAAGGTGAGGATGTGGAAAGGCTGAGGCAGGAAGTCTCTCGCATGATGGGTGTGCCTGTTCACATCAACATCGAAGAGATTCGCAAGCCTGAGCTGGATGCTCAGCTGGTGGCCCAGAACGTTGCTCAGCAGCTTGAGCGCAGGGTTCAGTTTCGTCGCGCTATGAAGCGCGTGATGCAGAACGCGATGCGTCTCGGTGCTGAAGGCATCAAGGTTCGCGTCGCGGGTCGCCTGGGTGGCGCCGAGATTGCGCGGGCAGAGGTTTACCATGAAGGTCGAGTACCGCTGCATACCCTGCGTGCGGACATTGACTACGCTACCGCCGAAGCGCTGACCACTTACGGCATTCTTGGCGTCAAGGTCTGGATCTTCAAAGGTGAGGTTATTGGCGACCGTGAGGATGCTTCCGAAGCAGCCTCCGGTAAGGGTGCACAGTAAGAGCAGGCAGGAGCGATCAGCTGCAGGGGGTAACCTGGCAGCAGGGAAGTAAAGCCTCAGCGGAAGGAATGTAAAAGTGCTACAACCAAAGAGAACCAAATTTAGAAAAGTGCAGAAGGGTCGTAACCGTGGCCTCGCGCACCGCGGCAGTTCCGTCTCGTTCGGTGAGTATGGTCTGAAAGCGACTGGCCGTGGCCGTATGACTGCACGTCAGATTGAGGCGGGTCGTCGTGCGATGACGCGTCACGTTAAAAGGGGCGGTCAGATCTGGATTCGCGTTTTCCCCGACAAGCCGATTACCAACAAGCCGCTCGAAGTGAGGCAGGGTAAAGGTAAGGGTAACGTTGAGTACTGGGTTGCTCAGATCAAACCCGGCAAAGTGCTTTATGAGATGGAAGGTGTTCCGGAAGAGCTGGCGCGTGAGGCGTTCCGCCTGGCAGCCGCCAAACTGCCGTTTCCGACGGCCTTCGTCAAAAGGCAGGTGATGTAAACCATGAAAGCATCTGAACTACGAGATAAATCAGTCGAAGAACTGCAGCAGGAAGTTGAGAACCTGGTCAAGGAGCAATTCAACTACCGCATGCAGCAGTCAACGGGTCAACTGGGTCAATCGCATCTGCTCAAGCAGGTGCAGAAAGACATTGCCCGCGTTAAGACTGTACTGAACGAAAAACGCAGCGCAGCGGCTGAGTAGCGGCAGCAAAGCTTTTTAAGGGATAAGAGTAATGAGCGAAACAAATCTGGCCCGAACCGCAAGCGGTACTGTCGTCTCCAATAAGATGGATAAGACGATCACCGTGCTGGTCGAGCGTCGAATTAAGCATCCGCTTTACGGCAAGTACATCAAGCGATCGAAGAAGATTCACGCTCACGATGAAGAGAACCAGTGTCAGGAAGGCGATATCGTCACGATTGAAGAGACGCGACCGATTTCCAAATCAAAGAGCTGGAAGCTGTCATCGATTGATCGTAAAGCAACGATCATTGGTTAGGAGTTAACGAGATGATTCAAGCGCAGACATACCTCGATATTGCCGACAACAGCGGCGCGCGCAAGGTCATGTGCATCAAGGTCCTGGGTGGTTCCAAGCGACGTTACGCGTCGGTTGGTGACATTATCAAGGTCACTGTGAAGGAAGCGATTCCGCGTGGTCGAGTCCGCAAAGGCCAGGTCCTGGACGCTGTTGTTGTACGTACCAAGAAGGGTATCCGCAGACCTGACGGTTCGCTGATCAAGTTCGACGGCAACGCCGCGGTTCTGCTGAATGCCCAGAAGCAGCCGATCGGCACACGTATTTTTGGTCCGGTGACTCGTGAGCTCAGGAGCTCTGACTTCATGCGCATCATCTCACTGGCACCTGAAGTGCTGTAAAGAGGACAGAGACGAGTCATGCAGAAGATAAAGAAAGATGACCGAGTGATTGTTATCACGGGCAAAGACAAGGGCAAGACAGGCACTGTCACACGCCTGCTTGATGATGGCCGACTCTATGTGTCCGGCATCAACATGATCAAGCGTCACACTAAGGGCAACCCGCAGATGGGTCAGCCGGGTGGCATTATTGAAAAAGAAGCGCCGATCCAGGCTTCTAACGTTGCGATCTACAACAGCGCAACGAACAAGGCAGACCGGGTTGGCATCAAGATCGAAGACGGCGTCAAAACGCGCGTTTTCAAATCAACCGGCGAAGCGATCGACGGCTAAGACTGACGGTTTAAAGAAATGACAGACCTAAAGAAAGTATATGACGAAGAAATCCGGCCCAAGCTGAAAGAAGAGCTTGGCCTGGATAACGTGATGGAAATCCCTCGCATCACCAAGATCACCCTCAACATGGGTGTGGGTGAATCGATTGCGGATCGAAAGCTGCTGGACGCTGCTGTGTCTGATATGGAACTGATTGCTGGCCAGAAGCCGGTTGTCACACTGGCACGCAAGTCGATTGCAGGATTCAAGGTTCGTGAAGAGTTCCCGATCGGCTGCAAGGTGACGCTGCGACGCGCCCGTATGTACGAGTTCCTGGATCGCCTGATCAACATTGCGATCCCCCGTACGCGTGACTTCCGTGGTATCAGCCCGAAGTCTTTTGACGGTCGCGGAAACTTCGCAATGGGTATCACTGAGCAGATCGTGTTCCCGGAGATTGATTACGACAAGATCGACAAGATCCGCGGTATGGATATTGCGATCACGACGACAGCAACGAACGACGAGCACGGTCGCGCATTGCTGAAAGCATTTAACTTCCCGCTCAGAGAAGCGAGCTAGAGGAATTTTTTTATGGCAAAGGTATCGATGGTAAACCGCGAGCTGAAGCGTCAAAAGACGGCGAAGAAGTACGCGGCCAAGCGAGAGGCACTCAAGGCGATCATCAAGAGCCCGACGGCATCTGATGATGAAAGGTGGGAAGCGCAGCTGAAACTGCAGAAGCTCCCCCGCAACGCCAGTCCGAGTCGTCAGCAGCGTCGCTGCGTACTGACCGGCAGGCCTCACGCCGTTTACCGAAGATTCGGTTTGTCTCGAAACCAGTTGCGAGAAGCAGCCATGCGCGGTGATGTGCCGGGTCTGGTTAAGTCCAGCTGGTAGCGGTCAGGAGAGAATAGTAATGACGATGCAAGATCCTATGGCGGACATGTTGACCCGTATCCGCAATGCTCAGCAGGCAGGTATCAGTGAAGTAGTAATGCCTTCATCTAACCTGAAAGTTGCTGTTTGCCAGGTGCTGGAAGAAGAAGGCTATATTGAAAGCCATGCAGTTACTCAAGGTGAAGGTGGCAAGGCTTCTCTCGCCGTGCAGTTGCGCTACTACCAGGGCAAGCCTGTTATCGAAGAGATCAAGCGTATGAGCCGACCGGGCCTGCGCCAGTACAAGGCGAAAGATGAGATCCCCCAGGTTAAAGGTGGTCTGGGTGTCGTCATTCTATCGACGAACAAGGGTGTGATGACTGACCGCGCTGCTCGTGCAGCGGGTGTTGGTGGTGAACTGATCTGCTCCGTTTTCTAAACGGATCATCGAGGTATTGATAAATGTCACGTATAGCAAATAGTCCGGTAGCGATCCCGAGCGGTGTTGAAGTCAGCATCAGCGGCCAGGAACTCAACGTGAAAGGCTCGAAGGGCAACCTGTCCATGACCGTTCATGAACTGGTTGAAGTCGAGCAGGGTGACGGTGAACTGCAGTTCAAAGCAACTGACAGCTCCAAGAAATCCCACGCGCTTTCTGGCACTTTCCGTTCACTGGTCAGCAACATGGTGGTCGGTGTCTCTGAAGGATTCCAGAAAGAACTTCAACTGATTGGTGTCGGTTACAGGGCGCAGGCGCAGGGTAAGAAGCTGAACTTGTCTCTGGGTTTCTCTCACCCGGTCGAGTACGAAGCACCGGATGGTATTGAGATAGAAACACCGAGCCAGACACAGGTTGTTGTTAAAGGTATCGACAAGCAGCTGGTCGGCCAGGTTTCGGCCGAGATTCGCGCTTATCGTCCGCCGGAGCCATACAAGGGCAAGGGTGTGCGTTATGTGGATGAGTACGTGAAGCGTAAGGAAGCGAAGAAGAAGTAAGGAAGCCCTGAGGCTTCCGGGGTCGGAGCGAGATTTAGATTCCAGGAGTAAGTGTAAAGGGTTAGAGAGAAGGTCGTTCAAGCGTTGCAAGAAAACGACGCAGGCTCTGACCCCACTAGCTAGAGAAACAAAGATGAGCAAGAAAAGAGATCAAAGACTGAAAAGAGCGCGCCGTGGACGTATGCACATCCGCGAGCTCGAAGTGCCCAGACTGTGTATTTACCGCTCACCCCGTCACATCTACGCGCAGATTATTTCTGCCGAGGGTGACAAGGTGCAGGCGGCTGCTTCGTCGCTGGATGAAGCGATCCGCGGCGACAACAAGGGCAATATCTCTGACGCCGCCAAGGTTGGCGCGCTGATCGCAGAGAAGGCGAAGGCTGCCGGAATCGAATCCGTGGCGTTCGATCGTTCAGGTTACAAGTATCACGGCCGTGTGAAAGCACTGGCTGATGCAGCGCGCGAAGGCGGCCTGCAGTTTTAATCGACAGGACTAGGTAATGGCTTACAACGAGCAAGAAAACGAGGAAGGCCTCCAGGAAAAGCTGGTTCAGGTGAACCGGGTTGCCAAGGTAGTTAAAGGCGGTCGAATTTTTGGCTTCACTGCCCTCACGGTTGTTGGTGATGGGAACGGTCGCGTTGGCTATGGCCGCGGCAAGGCCCGTGAAGTGCCGCTGGCAATTCAGAAGGCTATGGAAGCTGCCCGTCGCAACATGATCGATGTCGATCTCGATGGTTCCACGATTCAGTACCCGGTGACTGCCCGTCATGGTGCATCAAAGATCTACATGCAGCCGGCATCAGAAGGTACCGGTGTGATCGCTGGTAAGACGATGCGTGCGGTACTGGAAGTGGCCGGTGTCCATAACGTTCTGGCGAAGTCATACGGTTCGACGAACCCCGTTAACGTGCTGCGCGCAACATTCAACGGCCTGAGGGATATGCGTTCTCCGGACAGTATCGCCGAGAAGCGTGGCAAAACGGTAGATGAGATTACGGGCTGAGACCCATAAGTAGGTAGAAGAGATGGCGGCGAAGACAATCAAGGTCACCCAGACTAAAAGTACCATCGGTCGACTGAAGGCCCATAAGGCCTGCATTCGTGGTCTGGGTTTGAGAAAGATTAACCATACCGTTGAAGTGGAAGACACACCTGCGGTTCGGGGCATGATTAACAAAGTGTCCTACATGGTTAGCGTCGAAGAGTAAGACGGCAGCAGCGCTGGATCACGAGAGTGAAGCCAGGGTTGATAGAGAAGGTGAAAGATATGCAACTGAATACATTGAAGCCAGGTGAAGGCAGCCGCAAGGCGTCCAAGCGCGTTGGCCGTGGTATCGGCAGCGGACTCGGTAAGACCTGTGGTCGTGGCCACAAGGGCCAGAAGTCACGTTCCGGTGGTCGCATCCGTCGAGGGTTCGAGGGTGGTCAGCAGCCACTCCAGATGCGTCTGCCAAAGTTCGGTTTTAACTCGCGCAAGGCCCGAGTGACCGAAGAAGTGACGCTTTCTGAGATCGCTGGTGTCGAAGCCGATGTGATTGATCTGCAGGCACTGATTGACGCAGATGTCATTAAAGGCACGATGAAGCGCGCCAAGGTGATTCTGTCAGGCAGCATCGACAAGGCCGTGACGCTGAAAGGTATCAAGGCGACCAAGGGTGCGAAGGCCGCGATTGAAGCCGCAGGCGGCAAGGTAGAAGAGTAAGACATCCTGAGGCAGAGAGCCGAAGGATCGAGTAACTAACCGAAGTAGATAATGACCAGTCAGACAGCACAGCAAAGAGCAAGAGACATGATGGCAGGCGGCGGGCTCACCGAGCTGCGTCAGCGCCTTATGTTTGTCCTGCTTGCCATCCTGGTCTACCGGGTGGGCAGTCATATTCCTGTGCCGGGAATCAACCCGGAGCGTCTGCGCGCGCTGTTTGACCAGAACCAGGGCGGTATCCTTGAGTTGCTGAACATGTTTGGTGGTGGTGCACTCGAGCGTATGAGCATTCTCGCGCTTGGCATCATGCCGTATATCTCTGCTTCTATTATCTCCAACCTCATCGTTGCAACCACACCATCGTTGCAGCAGATGCGAAAGGAAGGTGAAGCTGGCCGTCGTAAGATCAACCAGTACACGCGCTACGGTACGCTGGGTCTCGCCCTGATTCAGGGCATTGCGATGGCAAGCGGCCTGCAGTCCCAGGGGCTGGCGTTTGATACGGGTCCCATGTTCCTGTTCGTTGCTGTGACGACACTGGTTACTGGCGCCATGTTTATGATGTGGCTCGGTGAGCAGGTTACCGAACGTGGTATCGGTAACGGCATCTCGCTGCTGATCTTTGCAGGTATTGTTGCTGGCTTCCCCAGCGCGATTGGCCAGTCGTTTGAACAGGCGCGCCAAGGTGAAATTTCTATTATCGCTCTGCTGGGTATCGGAGCGCTCGCCGTCGCAGTCGTCGCCGGCGTTGTCTTCGTAGAACGCGGTCAGCGCCGTATTACGGTTAACTACGCTCGCCGTCAGCAGGGTCGCCAGCAGTATGCGGCGCAGAGCAGTCACCTGCCGCTGAAGGTCAATATGGCCGGTGTGATCCCGGCGATCTTTGCCAGTTCACTGCTGCTTTTCCCGGCATCGCTGGGTCAGTGGTTTGGCCAGTCACCAGGCATGGTGTGGATGCAGGATTTTGCTCTGCTGATTGCTCCAGGGCAGCCGCTGAACATCATTCTGTTCTCACTTGGCATTATTTTCTTCTGCTTCTGGTACACGGCGATCATGTTCAACCCGAAGGAAGTGGCAGAAAACCTGAAAAAGTCAGGCGCATTTATCCCGGGTTTCCGACCCGGTGAACAGACTGCCCGACATATCGATACGATTTTGACCCGCCTGACACTGGTGGGTGCGCTTTACATGACTGCCGTCTGCCTGCTGCCGCAAGCATTGATCGTGCAGTTCAATATCACCTTCCAGCTCGGTGGCACTGCGCTGCTGATCGTGGTGGTGGTTGTTATGGATTTTATGGCCCAGGTTCAGACACACCTGATGTCTCATCAGTATGAATCGCTGATGAAGAAGTCAAACCTGCAGAACTTTGGCAGAAAGTAAAACTGAGGAATAAGCAATGAAAGTCAGAGCTTCAGTGAAAAAGATGTGCAGAAACTGTCGCATCATCAGACGTAAAGGGTCAGTGCGAGTGATTTGTTCTGAACCCCGTCACAAGCAGCGACAAGGTTAAAGGAAGGAGAGCACCTAAATGGCTCGATTAGCAGGGATCAATATTCCCGATAACAAACATGCAGAGATTTCCCTGACCTATATCTATGGGATAGGGCGTACTACGGCGAAGCAGCTGTGTGCGACAACCGGTGTCAGCCCGACTGCCAAAGTGCAGGATCTGACTGAGGAAGAACTGGACAAACTGCGTTCCGAAATCGCCAAGATCCACGTTGAAGGTGACCTCCGTCGTGAGAATCAGCTCAACATCAAGCGACTGCTTGATCTCGGTTGCTACCGCGGTATACGTCATCGTCGCGGTCTACCACTGCGTGGCCAGCGCACGAAGACAAACGCAAGAACCAGGAAGGGACCGAAGCGTCCTATCCGTAAGTAAGCGCCCTTAGATACAGGGTAATCAGAGTAGAAAACTATGTCTGAAGTAGAAACCACAGAACAGACGACTGAATCATCCCAGCCGGTGATCCGTCGTAAGGGAAAGCGTCAGGTTGTAGACGGCCTTGCCCATGTTCATGCGTCATTCAACAACACGATCATCATGATCACCGATCGCCAGGGTGGTGCACTTTCCTGGGCTACGGCTGGTGGATCAGGTTTTCGTGGGGCTCGTAAGAGTACGCCTTTCGCCGCCCAGGTAGCCGCTGAAAGAGCCGGCCAGGCAGCGCTGGAGTACGGCCTGCAGAACCTGGAAGTGTTCGTCAAAGGCCCTGGGCCCGGTCGTGAAGCAGCTGTCAGAGCGCTGAACGCCGTCGGTTATCGCATTACCAACATCACGGATGTGACCCCGATTCCACACAACGGGTGTCGACCGCCCAAGCGCCGTCGCGTCTAACGGGCAAACCCGAGGAGAGTAGAATATGGCCCGATATCTCGGACCCAAGCTGAAATTATCACGAAGAGAGGGAACGGACCTTTACCTCAAGAGTGGCGTACGCCCGCTTGAGTCGAAGTGCCGCGCCGAAGCCGCACCGGGTATGCATGGTGCGAAGCGTGCCCGTCTCTCTGATTACGCCGTGCAGCTGCGTGAAAAGCAGAAAGTTCGTCGACTCTACGGCGTGCTCGAGAAGCAGTTCCGCAACTACTACAAGAAAGCTGACCGCCAGAAGGGCGCGACCGGTATGAACCTGCTGCGTATCCTGGAGCGTCGTCTCGACAATGTGGTCTACCGTATGGGTTTCGGTTCAACCCGTGCTGAAGCCCGTCAGCTGGTATCGCACAAAGCCATTCTCGTGAACGGCAACCCGATCAACATCCCAAGCTACCAGGTTGAGGCCGGTGACACGATCGCGATTCGTGAAAAGTCACGCAATCAGCTGCGTATTTCCGGTGCCCTGGCGCTGGCCGCTAACCGCGCGCCGGTACCCTGGGTTGAAGTGAATGGAGACAAGATGGAAGGCGTTTTCAAGGCTTATCCAGAGCGGGAAGACCTGCCGCAGGAGATTAACGAGAACCTGATCGTCGAGCTGTACTCGAAGTAACGGGATAACAGAAAGTTAGTACAACATTCTGAAAGAACTTTCACTGCGCTGCAGTGAAAACAAGAGGAAAGAGAGCATATGGCACATTCTTCACTAGAGTTTCTGACACCAAAGCACATCCAGGTAGATCAGGTCAGCGATACGCGAGCAAGCGTCGTACTTGAGCCCCTGGAGCGTGGTTTTGGTCATACGCTGGGTAATGCCCTGCGTCGCATTCTGCTGTCGTCCATGCCCGGTTGCGCCATTACGGAAGTGGAGATTGACGGCGTTCTGCACGAGTACAGTGCTATCGAAGGCGTTCAGGAAGATGTGATCGAAATCCTGCTGAACCTGAAAGGGGTGGCAGTGCGACTGAATTCAGTCGATGAAGCCGAAATCACGCTCGACGTCAAAGGTCCGGCTGTTGTGACAGCGGCTGATTTCCAGCTGGGTCATGACATTGAGATTGCAAACCCTGATCACGTTATCGCCAACCTGAATGACAACGGTCACCTGAAGCTTCGTGCCCAGGTTGGACGCGGTCGTGGCTATGAGCCTGCAGACGTGCGCATGGCAGACGAGGAAGAATCTCGCGTGATCGGCAGCCTGCTGCTGGATGCATCTTACAGCCCCGTTCGACGCGTGGCTTACAAGGTAGACAGTGCCCGTGTCGAACAGCGTACCGACCTCGACAAGTTGATCATTGATCTTGAAACTAACGGCACTATCGATCCGGAAGAAGCGATTCGCCGGGCCGCGACGATCCTGCAGCAGCAGGTTGCCGTCTTCGTTGATCTTGAGAGCGAAGCTGAGCCTGAAACCGTCGAGGAAGAGGATGAAATTGATCCGATCCTGCTGCGTCCGGTCGATGACCTGGAGTTGACCGTGCGGTCTGCAAACTGCCTGAAGGCAGAGAACATTTACTACATCGGCGATCTGATCCGTCGCACGGAAGTTGAATTGCTGAAGACCCCGAACCTGGGTAAGAAGTCCCTGACAGAAATCAAGGATGTACTTGCCTCACGTGGTCTCAGTCTGGGTATGCGCCTTGAAAACTGGCCGCCCAGCAGCCTGCGTGGAGATGACCGCGTACTCGGCTAAACCCGGGTCAAACCTGAACCAAATATAGGAATACCGTCATGCGACACCGAAAAAGTGGCAGACAACTTAATCGTAACAGTTCACACCGCAAAGCCATGTTCCGCAATATGGCGGTGTCTCTGATCGAGCATGAAGTCATCAAGACGACTGTGCCGAAGGCGAAGGAACTGAAGCGCGTTGCAGAACCGCTGATTACCCTCGCGAAAAGCGATTCAGTGGCTAACCGTCGACTCGCCTTTGCCCGCACGGGCGACAAGGCAGCGGTCGGTAAGCTGTTTGGCGAACTCGGCCCGCGGTACCAGGATCGTCCTGGTGGCTACACCCGTATCCTGAAGTGCGGTTATCGTGCGGGTGATGCGGCACCGATGGCTTACGTCGAGCTGGTTGATCGTCCGTTACCGGACAACGACGAGGACTTCGATGACGATTTTGAGGATGATGACGAGGATTAAACTTCTCGCGTCATGATTTGACGCTTTTGCCAGGTTCAACCTGAAGAAGGCGACTCATCAGAAAGTAAAAAGCCGGGTTAACCCCGGCTTTTTTGTGTCTGTAGCCAGCGCTGCGGCATACTTTTACAATCGAGAAAACCTAGTTGAGCATGATGATGAGTGAAATAACCATTCCCAATTTCGGTGAGCTGCTTGCGCCCTATCTTTCAGACGTGCCGGCGGAAGCCTACCCCTTTATGCTGTCGCAACTTGAACGGACAGCGGCTGACCGCTATCGCGGTTGGGCCGAAGCCCTACCGGAGCACGCCGCGGGTATTCTTGAATGTGCTGCGCGCGAAGATGAGATTGCTGATCGTGTCGAGGCCCTGTTCCCGCCCAGTGATGAACATCGTCAGCTGGTACTCGGCTTGATCCCTGCTGCGAAGGCGACCTACTACGAGGCATTCTCGGGATACTCGCCGGTTGAGCAGATGACCATACAGGCTAATGCAGAGCGTCAGGGTGCAGGTGCCTGGCAGCGCTTGAAGGAAGCTTATCCGCAGCACGCCACAGCCATGGACGAGCTGTCAGCGACTGAGCTTGCCAGTGCTGACTATCTTGATGAGTTGCTGCCTGGGCTCAAGGCCGCCTGAGCTCAATCGGGATTCTGCGGGAAACTGGCAAGGCCAGCTTCAACCGGCGCCCAGGGCCAGGCGGATTCACTCCAGTAACTGGCTTCAGGTCTGACCCATGCGGGGTCGTCGAGGCTGCCTGCCTTGATAAACCGCAGCGTGGGGTCTTCCTCGACGTAGCTGATGATCGGAGAACCGCACTCAGGGCAGAATCCGCGGGTCACATGGCTGCCGGCAGTGCCAACCACCGTATAGGTTTTGATCTCCCCGTCAATCTGCAGCGCTTCGGTCGGGATAAACAATATTGTAGCCTTGCCGCTGCCGGTTGCTTTCTGGCAGTCAGTACAATGGCAGTGACCTGCTGTCACGACGCTGGTTTGATCGAACTGGTAGCGGACCTGGCCGCAGAGGCAGCCACCTTTTTCGATGGAATCTGTCATGCCTGATCCTCTCTGCTCTGGTCTCTGGCTTCAGTCTAGGCGCTCTTGCCACCGAAAGGAAACTTGAGGATCTTGGCGGTGAAGCCGGATTCATTCGCAGGTTGCTGACGGCGGTGCCAGGCAGCTGAAATCAGCGGCGCCACAGCTTTGTAGCGCAGCCACTCGTCCTCACCTTCATAGTCACAGGTCGCGTAATCTTCATCGAACCGGCCGCTGATGAAATAGGTTTCAAGAAACTCACTGCCCTCACAGGTGAGCTGGTCGGCACGAATTTCACCATGAAGCGCTGTGGTCAGGAACTCCGGGCCTGTTAGATCCTGCATTTTCAGGCGGGTTACCGCCACACCATGACTGGCTTCAACCGAGGAAGCCACGAGGTTGTTCGAGACGAGCCAGGCAGTGAGCAGACCCAGTTTCTCAACATTGCGTTCTGCTCCACCCAGCTGAATGGTTGCGTAAGTCTTGTTCACGGCGGCAAGTCTCCAGTATTTCGGGGCGAGGTCAACGTGCGGCAGCGTGTGCGTACCTACTTTGATGAGATATGCTTCAGATCAGTGATTGGCCGGTTCAGCCGTGCTGTAATCTGGTTCGCTGGCTGCCACTTGATGGCGGTCATGACAGGCAAAGGAGTAAAGCAATGGGAAGAGTAGAGGGCAAGGTATGTCTCGTCACCGGTGGTGGCTCGGGTCTCGGGCGAGCGGATGCAATTGCACTTGCTGCTGAAGGGGCGAAGGTCGTCATCACCGACATCAGCCGGGAAAATGGTGAAGAAGCGGCCCATGCCGCGGGTCATGGCGCAATCTACCTGGAGCATGATGTGGCTGAGGAAAACCAGTGGCAAAGTGTCATTGAACAGGTTTTGAAGGAGTACGGTGAGCTGAACGTGCTGGTCAACAATGCCGGCATGTTTATACCGGGCACGATTGAATCAGTCAGCTGGGATCAATACCGGCTGCACCAGCGAATCCACATGGATGGTGCTTTCTTCGGCATGAAGTATGGCATCGAAACGATCAAGCAGAATGATAAACCCGGATCGATCATCAACATTGCATCAACGACAGCCCTCTTGGGTTATCACACCAGCTTCGCCTACGGTGCCTGCAAGGGTGCGATTCGGACAATGACCTCGCATGCCGCTGTCCATTGCCAGCAAAGCCGATACAAGATTCGCGTGAATTGTGTCTTCCCGAGCGTGATCCAGACGCCGATGATTGAGAAGCTCTACGCCGAAGCGGCAGCGGCTGCTGAAGCCGCAGGTGAAACCAGGCCACCACCACCGCCACCGGAAGATCTGCCGCCGAGTCCTGGACTCGGTGAACCTATGGATGTCGGATATGCGGTGTTGTTCCTCGCGTCGGACGAATCCAAATTCATCAATGGGGCAGAACTCCGGGTGGATAACTGCAGCGTGATTAACCCGGCGCCGCTATAGTCCGAACCCTCTCGGCTGCCTGCTCAGCTGGCTGCCGCAGCCAGGGTTGGCAGTTCTGACCTCAACTCGGCGACTGCCCCCGCCGGTGCGCTCACAGCTTCACCGGGTCGGGCCCGATGCAGCCAGGCGAATACCGCGGGTACGGTAAACAGTGCGATGATCGCTGAACCTGCGACACCCCCGGCAATGGCGGTGGCGAGCGGCGGCCAGAAGGTGCCGCCAGCGACGATCAGCGGTACGAACCCGCCAATGGTGGTTGCCGTGGTGGAGACAATATGCCGGGTCGCATCAACAACAACATCTGCAGTCTCCTCGAGATCACCGTCGAGCGCCTCTGTGCTTGCCTTCAAAGCTGACAGCACGATGATGGCGCCATTAATGGCGAGTCCCATCATACCAAGAGAGCCAATCAGTGCCATGTAGCCGAATGGATAGCCGAACAGCCTGACACCGAACAGCGCCAGACCGAAACTCAGCAAGGCAACGAAACCGATCAGCAGTGCCTGGCTGAAAGAGTTCAGAGACAGGATCACGACGATTATCATGGCGAGCGCGAAAAAGGCGAAGATCGACAGAATCTTGCCCATCGCCTGACCGCTTTCCTCAGCCTCACCGCCAATCTGCAGGGCATACCCGGCGGGCAGGGCGAATCCTTCCTGCTCAAGGCGGCGATTGAATTCCTTCAATACCCCGGAAGGCAGGGTAAACGGGGTGATAAAACCGTGGACCGTATTGACGCGCTGTCCCTGGAAACGCTCGATGCTAGCTGCGGTTGGCACCATCTGCCATGACCCCAGCTGATCCAGGGGGACGCTGCGCCCGGCAAGGGTCACCATTGGCAGTGTGGTGAGGGCGGCGACATTGTTCCGATACTCATCACCAAGCCGGACGCGAACACCAATTTCTGCATTCGCTTCCTGTACGGTGCCGGCCATCTCGCCGCTGAGAGAGGCATTCAGGTGACGCGCCAGTTCACCCGTCGTCAGGCCCACGATGGCGGCGGCGTTCTCGTTTGGCGTGAAAGCCAGTTTCGGTTCGGTCCGTGACAGTGTCGCCCGGGTATAGGTAACATCCGGCACACGCGAGAGGATACGGCGCAGCTCTTCGCCGCGTTCACGCAGGACGGCGAGGTCTGATCCGAGCACACGAATCTCAATGGGTGCAGCGGTCGGTGGCCCTTGCTCAAAGGGAATGGCGAGCACCTGGGCGTGCGGCAGCGCTTCAGCCAGTTGCGCCTGCAGTTCGGGCAGGATGCGTTGTGTTGTTTCCGCCGAGGTCGTGTTGACCCAGGCGCCGGCAAAACTGGTGACCCGCTCATTGAGCGAGATCACGTTGTAAAAGACCCGGGGGGTCGATTTGCCGATACTCCAGAAAGTATCGACAACCCCCGGGTTGGCTCGCAATATGGCATCCGCGGTTTGAATCGCTGCTTCAGTTTCATTGATGGAGGCGTGACTCGGCAGCTCCAGCTGTACCTGGAACTGGTTTCGGTCGACCGGTGGGAAAAACTGATTGGTCAGGGTGTGTGCCAGCCCGAAGCCGATCAACGGTAACAGGCAGCCCAGCGCGATCCCGGCTGCGGGCTGCTTCAGTGTAAACAGTACAATCTCACGATAGCGTCGAGCCATACCGGCATGCCGGAAGCCTGTCTGCCACCAGCGTTGGCCGTCGCCGGTTGGCCAGCGGTCTTCAATGAACCCGGCGACCGCGGGTACCACCGTCATTGCGAGCAGGAAAGAACTCGCAACGGCCAGCGCTACCGTGACGCCGATGGTGCCGGTGAAATCACCGACCCCGCCTGGCGCGAGCGCAATTGGCATGAAAGCGAATACCGTCGTCGCTGTTGAAGCGGCGAGAGGGACCACCAGGTGGCGCACGGCATGGTCAATAGCTGCCGCAATGCTGTCGCCCCGCCGGCGGCGCAATTTGAATTCCTCGACGACAACAATGGCGTTGTCGATGAGCAGCCCGAGTGAAATGATCAGCCCAGTGACTGACATCTGGTGCAGAGGAATGTCGAGGAACTGCATACCAGAGAGAACCATCGCGCCTGACAGCGGTAGCGCGATGCCTACCGTCAGCGCTGACCTGGCCCCCATGAACCAGATCAGCACGAGAACCACAATCAGGAAGGCGAAAACGAGGTTGGTTGCCAGGCTGTTCATCCGCTCTGAGGTGTACTCAATCTGGCCATAGACTTCTTTCAACCTGATCTGCGGCGGCAGATCAGCGCGGAAGGCATCGACAATCGCTGGTGTTCGCTCTGTCCATTCACCAATACGTTGATTTGGCTGCATCTTGGCGTTGATCAGGATGACGGGCTCGGTGCTGTGCAGCGCTTTTGAAATGGGCGGATCGACCCAGTGTTTTTTTACCTCGGCAATATCTGACACCCGCAGCACTGTACCCCCGGGGCTCATCGCCAACGGGATTCGAGCGATTCGCTCCGGGGAATCGAGTTCAGCGTCGACCTCCACCAGCAGGTTGGCGGAACGGCTGAGGAGCCGCCCTGATGCAATCTTGGTATCAGCCGCTCGAATTCGCTGGGCCACCTGGCGTGCAGTCAGGCCACTTTCTGCCAGGCGATAGGGGTCAAGTGAGACCAGGATCTCTTCCTCGGCTTCTCCCCAGGTCTCGGCTTTCTCTGTACCGGAGGTATTTGCGAGTTGAATCCTCAAGGATTCCGCCAGGCGCGACATGATGCCGATCTGCATCGGCGATTGATCAACCCATTCAAGACTGAGGATCATGGTTGAAGCGAGTGGTTTACGCTGTACGAGTTCAGGTTCACTCGCCCCCTCCGGCAATGCCGGCGCGACATCGCCCAGCTTGTCGCGGACTTCAGACCAGATCGCATCGACCTGGTCAGCACTGGTTGAGTCATACAGTTCGATGCCGACGACCGAAAACCCGGCCTTGGACGTGGACTCGAGTCGCGAAATTTCTGGGATTTCCCGCAGTGCGGTTTCGATTGGCTCGCTGACCAGTGACTCGATCCGCTCGGCGGTGGCGCCCGGCATGAATGTATTCACCCCGGCCCAGCGTTCAGTCATGGTCGGGTCTTCCTGGCGTGCCAGGGTGAGATAGGCCATGGATCCCATGACACAGATGAACAGCAGCGCAAGCGCCGTCAGTCTTGGATTGGTGTAGAAGAGATTGGCACGCATGACTTAGGTCCGATCAGCGATCAGTTCAACGACAACCTTCTGCCCCGGTACCAGCCGCTGAACGCCGGTATCGACGACACGATCGCCCTGGTTGAGGGTCCCGCGGACGAAGGCTCGCTCGGCTTCCGTGTGAATAATCTCGACCAGCCGCCGCTCAATTAAACTGTCAGTATTGACGACGTAAACACCCCAGAGACCCCGGTCTCGCGCAATCAGTGAGCTGACCGGCAGCCAGAAGCCGTTACCGCTGACCTGGTCCTGCAGGATCAGTTCAACGACAGCGCCAATGGGGATCACGTCCTCCTCAATCCTGAATACGGCTGTCTGGGTTCTGCTGGTTGCATCCACTTCCGGCAGTACGCCAACCAGCGTTCCATTGATCTGTCGATTACCCAGCTTCAGGCGATGACGATTCTGTTGTGTCAGTGACGCGACGGTATGGTCCGGCAGACCAACGTGGGCTTCTGCAATGCCGTCCTCGATAAGCCGCAGTACAGGTTGCGCCGACTGGACCTGGGCACCTTCATCCACATAGCGGTTCTGGATGATGCCAGCGAAAGGTGCAGTGATGACGGATTCATCGACGGCAACCTGGGCCGCATCGCGAATCGCGCGGGAGCGCTGCAGGTTGGCCTTCGCCACATTCAGCTCAGCTGCCCTGGCGACCGCCGTCAGCTTTGCCTCATCAAGTCCCTGCTCGGAAACGTGACCGCGCCCATGCAGTTCTTCGATTCGGCGTGACGTATTGAGCGCCAGCCGGGTCTGTGCTTCCAGGGCTTTAACGTTGGCGAGAGCCAGTTCAACGTCTGCTTCCGCTTGGCGCAGGTTTGCCAGCAGGCTCTGCTGATCA
>Ga0075475_10000303_pt1 | contig 22108 bp, 15 predicted proteins | sample DEB08_DNA_10_FD_76342 | JGI IMG/M metagenome (GOLD analysis project Ga0075475, IMG submission 76342) | Aqueous microbial communities from the Delaware River and Bay under freshwater to marine salinity gradient to study organic matter... | ecosystem: Environmental > Aquatic > Marine > Coastal ... | reverse complement strand
TGGAATAATGCAAACGTTTCATGCTCTCTTCCTGATGAATCAAAATATCTTAACTTAAATGACCCATCAGATTGTGGATATTTAAATGCTGATTGTTTTTCATCTGTATTAACTTTATAATGTAATGCATCTTGCAATGTTTTATCAGATGCAGTATCAAGTACAACAGCTGTAGTATTAGCTGATGCTACTCTTCCTAATACATAATTAGATTTTATACCATTAGTTACTATAATTAAATCACCAGCACTATAATATGAACTTGCAGATGCAATAGCAACTGTTGTGCTTGATGATGTGGTGTTTGCTGTACCAGTTTGTTGATTAGAACTATTAATAGTTGGAATATCTGGAATTGAATATTTAAATTCTCTAATATCATTTGCATTATCTAAAGAACTAAACAGTTCGTTTTGCTCTGCAGGCTCTGTTAATAATGTCCATTGTTTATCTATAATTTTATCTGGATCATCTGATGCTGTAACCATTGCATAAACTTTTATGTCTGTGTTAGCAGGTTTATAAGAAGATACATAAACATTTAAATCTTCTGCATCTAACCCTGATGCTAATTGAACCGTTTTTGATAAGTATTTTGATTTAGCTGCACCTTTTCCAAATAATCTTTCATTAGATATATCATTATTAATTAAGTTTTCATACCCTTGAACTATACTTATTTCAGCATCAAAAATAGGTGAAACACTCTCATTTGTTGTTTTTAATGTATTGGTTATAACTAATGATTTATTACCACCTGCAACAACTTCGTTTGATTTACTATATACGGCTGACTCTGATCCAGTAAGTTTATTTTGAATACCATATACAATTTGACCAGTAGATGTTGTATTTAAAGCAGTTGAATTAGATATTGTCATGTTACTTACTATAGTTGTACCAGAAGGCTCTGTTCTATATAAAAATGGTTGATAACTGTTTATTACCCTGTTATCAACAGTTGTAATATCTGCACTTGCTGTTGAAATAGTACCTTTAATGGTATCACTATTAGCGAAATAAGAACCATTTGCAGCCGATGAATCTTTAAGTGTAATTTGAGTTACTGTGCTGTTTGAATATAATCTTTGTACTCTACCTCTTGGTGTTTTAGCTGCACGACCAATAGAAAAAGATGTTCTAGGTTTACCTAATGTGGTTAACGATGTGTCACTTTCAATTGATTTAACTATCAATACATCACTGTTATCTGTATTTGCAGTTTCTCTAAAAACAACTGTATCACCAACAGCATAATCAGATGTAAATGTTGTAGATGTGCCTGTAATTGTTGAGCTACCTTTTGTTACTGCTACATTACCAGTTGCAAACGATGAAGGTACTTTATAAACCTCTTCATCATTTCTAAATGTACCTGATATATTATTAATAGTAAAAAATTCTAAATCCCTATTAGTTAATGTAACTGTACCAGTTTTTTTAGCATTGTATATTGCTTTATACATTCTAAATTTAAGATCTGAATCAAGTTTAGGTTCCCATGTGTCAGAAGCTGAAACAAATAATACACCATCACCCCAAGTTGAATTAACTGGAGCTCCACTACCTATTTCATTCTCACCTTTTAAAGAATACCAAATTCTATAATCTGGTGAGCCTGCATCTGGTTTAATTGATAATGCATATTGTGAGCCAACTTTTAAAAATACTGGACCTGAAAATATTACTCTTGTAGGTACAGTAGCGTCACTAGATGTTTTAACATTTTTAGATAATAAATGTACTTTACTAAATTCTAAAACCTTTCTAGTAGGATATCCATTTTGAACTTCTCTAATATCAACATTAATCCCATATTTAGAATCTTTACCTTGAAAGAATAAATCAACAGATGATATATATAACCCATCTGAATCAGGGCAATGCTCTGGTAATATTCTAAAAGTTTGCGCTATTGGATCATCATTTAAACTACTTTTATTATACCATTTATTTGTAGCACTCATTTATTCTCCTATTTTAAGTATTCTCTACCAACGTAAGCTTCTCTAGATCTTCCACCACCGCCACCGGTAATAGCTGACTCTGCTTTAGACCCGGTACCAGTTGTTGTATTTGCATTAGTTGTAACAACGGTAATATCATTATTAGTATAAGGATAGTATTGATTATTACTGCTATCTTGACCTGCACCTATTGAATCTGTATTAATATAGTTATGGTAAGTATTATTCCAATAATAGTTCCAAGCATAAGTATTAGTAATATTTATGGTTGAATCTACGTCAATTGTTTGTTCTTTGTAAGTGTCCTTAGTTGTATTGAAATCAAATGTAGGCTGTCTAGTAGTTAGTGTAACATTTTCTTTTTCAACACTATAATTATATGCGTTATAATTAGCAGACGCTGTTGAAGTTGAATCTTCTAAATCAGATAATGAACTTACATCAGCTACTACTAGTTTTCTATCACCAACTAAGAATGTCTCTTTAGGTAAATCAAATATTGCTTGTAATACACCATAACCATCAGAAGAAATTGCATCACCATAATCACCCCCTCTTTGAACATTTTTAGGATTTAATAGTAATGATTGACCACCTGATGATGTTACACTATCAGCTGTACCTGGTGCAACATTAGCATTGATATCAGTATTATCAAAAAAGAAATAATGCCGTGTATCTGGTCTCAACCCATAAGCAATTATTCTAACTCTTTTTGGTCTCATAAATGGAGAGAACGAAACATCAGTGACGAAATCTCCAACTGAAGAAGTAGATTGTTCATACCCCATTGATAACTGTTGTGTTGTTTTTAAATATGTGTCTGTAGTTGTTGTTGTGGTTGTTGTAATAGCAGTTTCAGTTGTCTTAGAAAGTGAGCCACCATACCAGCCACCCCACCAGTCGCCATAATAGTTACCATAATAGCCGTTATAACCTTTATGTGTATAATAATTATATGCGTTATATCCTTTCCATCCCCAATAACCATAGTTATTAACGTTAGTGTCTGAAGTTACGTCTACTTCAGATTGTACGTCTGTAGATGTACCAATTTTTTCTATATTTGTTCTAGTTAATGGATAAAGTTCATTTAAATTATCTAAAAGATCATTCATACCAGTAGAGGTATCTACAAATACATCTTTTGTGCCAACAACGGTTTCATCATACCCTGAATCATATGTTGGATTAAGTTTTATTTTACCTATAAACTTATAATATGATTCTGTACAAGGTCTATGATTTGTAGCAACACCTTGATCAATAATTAATGATTCTGTTGCTGATAAAGTATAAGCACCGTCTAATTCAATAACATTATTTGTATTTGCTACTATTAAATCAATACCTTCTTGTTTAAATCTTGGAATAAATTCTGTAGCTGTTGGGTCAATACCAATAGAAAACTCTCTATTATTAACATCAGCTGATTTAAAGTCTGTTGCTGGATCAACTAATATACCATTTTTAAATCTATCATTACCATTAGCATCAGTAATAGCCATATTTTGTGTTTTTTGTTCTAACTGAGATAATGTGGTATAATATTCTATATTTTTTAATCTTTTATCAAGTTTAGCAATTTCTGCCATAGTATAACGTCTTGTATTTTCTGGTGTTATAGTTATGGATTCATTTCGTCTTGAAGTTGTTCTTGTTTCTTTTGATGTTAAAGATGGGTAAGGTGGTATTACTATTGTACCAATGTTTAATGAATTAGGTATATCTTGAGGTGGTAAAGGTTTAGAACCTGGAGTACCTCTTTTAGTTGTTAAATACCCTTGTTCATTAATTGCAAGCTTATCAATTCTACCTAGATAGTATTCATAATCAGTTGTAAATTGTTTATTAGGAGCTGCTAAAAAGTGTTCTATTGATCCAAATGATTCGATGTTGCTTGGGTTAATAGTAGCTCCAGCTTCTGTGGTTGAAAAAGCAGCGGTATTAGCAACCTGTGGTCTAATATCATATGCGTTTCTTAAATCTGCAATATAACCACTTGGTGATTCGTATACTGGTATATCTTGAGGTTCTAATAAATCAACACCATTTGATTGATAATAACTTGATACTGTATAGAAACCTTTACCGTCTGAAGGATCATCTGCTTGTAGTACTGACATTTTAACTAATAGCCTATCATTAGCCACTAAAGTTGTAGATGTTTTTAAACTTAATTGGCTTAGTCCATAGTGTGTATCTTCAGCATTTATCTCTAATTGGAATCCAGATTTATTATCTGTATTAGTATTTGCATATGATTGATTACCTTGATATACTGCATCAACAGATATAACATCAGGCATACCTAATGAATAAGGACCGACTATACCACCTGCATTATTAGAGCAATCTATTTTAACATAAACAGTCTTTTTAGTTTTCTTAATTGGTGTTACGTTAGCTTTTTTCTCATTATGAACAACTCTAAATGCTGATACACCAGAAGATAAATTTGATGATAAAGCTCCAGATAAATCAATAGTTGCTGTACCACTAGAAACTGTTATAGTAACTAAATCTGTATCAACCGGTACGTTATTAGCTAAGCCACCGTGTGAAGCACCACCTAAAGTTGGTACAATAATAAATTCTCTTTTCTGTGAATTAGATAGAGAACCAGAATATGGAAATACTCCAGTTACTGATGAAACAGAAATATGATCATTATTTGCTGCTGTTACTTCTTGTTGTGTTCTAAAAATAAAGTCTGTTGATGAAGTTGACTTAATTGCTGGTCTAGGAAACTGGAATAGTCCAGTTAATAGAGGGTTTTCTTTTAATACTGCTCTACTATTTTCTAATACTGCATCACCAGTACCCTGTCCTGAAATATGTACTGCTTTAACATTTCTAAATGCTTTACCAGCATTCATTCTTATATTAAATAAATATAATTTGTATTGAGCTGATGATTGTCCTGGTACACCATCATGATATTCAAATCCTCTAACATGAGCTTTACCAATTTCTGTTCCAGGGGCTACAGATAAGTTATCACCATCAGTAGCAGAAGTACCAGCAGTATTTCTTAATGATACTTCTGAAACTGTATTAGAACTAAATGTACCAACTAGTTCATCTACTATTAAATAATTACCTAAATTTTGTGTTATTGTTTCATCAGCACTATTAGCAAAAGCAGTTGCTTTTTGAACTGGTAATCTTGTAGTATTAAATTGTTCTGATCTATTACCATTAACATAATGCAACCCTGGCCCAACCATTATATTAAAATGGGTTGTATTTGCTGCTATAGCCTCTGCTTGTAATTCATTTACTTTTATAGTATAATTACCAGACTCTTCAAATGTTCGTCTTGCCATTTCATCGTTAATGACATTAAATTGTGTTGTTAACTTTTTAGCAATAGGTAAACCATTTTGGAAATCCATAATAGATAAAAAGTTTCCATTTGATCTTGCATCTTGAGTAGGAATAGCTACTAAGTATGGGTCTAATTTTAATCTATCAGCACCCGGAGCATTTTCATTATTATAACCAGATGCATTATCAAGTAATGATGTGTCTGAAGTTGATGCTATAATTGATTCTGTTACGTCAAAGCCAATTGAAACGTTATCAGGTGTGTTAGAATATTTTGATGCTACTACTGTATTAGATGAAACTAGTAAAAAATGTCCTTTTGAATAAATTATACCATCTGAAACATTTACAGCATAACCTTTACCAACACAGGTATTAGCATCTGAAACTTGTGCGCCTGCAACTGTAACAGTATATGAAGCAGTAGTAAAATCTGTGTTAGGATATATTTCTATATTCTCAGAAGTATTAAATACTTTGTCACCGCTTGCACCAGTTGTTAAATAATCAATATAAAGAGTGGTTAAATTAGGATCTTGAGATACTAAACCATCTGCATATTCTTGAATAATAGCAGTTACATTTGAAACCGCACCTTTAGCATACAACCCTTTATAGGTAGATGGAGCAACTGGCTGTCCGTTTGTTTGTAAATCTCCAATTTTAATAAAATCATAATTTTGATCTAATTGAATAGAACATCCTTCAATAATAGTACCTTCTTTGTAAATATTATTACCAAATCTTTCAACCTGTTTTTGTAAAATTGTTTGAAGCTGTGTGAGCTCTCTTGCTTGTAAAGCTACTGCAGGTTTAAATAAAATACGATGAAATTTTTTATTTTCATCATAATCGTCGTAATATGGACTTACATTAAAATTGGTATTTAAACTCATAAGTTATCCTAAAATGTTAATACTAGTTTAAAAGTTTCAGTTTGATTATTAGCTCTTTCAATAGGTGATAAGTTTTCTTTATATAATATCTCACCTGAACCTGATTTAATTTCAGGTAATGAAACACTAGTTATTTTCATTTGTGCAGCACTATTTGCTCCTGTAAAATATTTATCACCCCCAGAGACATCTGATAGTAAGAAAACATTTCTAACATCAGTTAATTCAACACTACCGTCAGAGGCACCTGGAGTTGATAAAACATATCCAGATGCTAATGATTCGCCTTGAGTTACTTTTTCATCTTCTATTAACCCGTTACCTAATGTACCTGCATAAGATACATTAGCTGTATATTTGTGTGTTTGTCTAAATGTGGTTGTTGGTTGGGTAACTGCACTTAAAGTAGCATTACCACCAGTAAATGATATTGTATCATTAGCTAAGAAAAAGCCTCTTATATCTTTTACTTCAATATCATTACTCGCAACAGAAACAACCGTAGCTGTTGCATTTGAATTTGAACCTGTTACAGTTAATCCTGAACTAATAGCTGCAGAGTTAGCTGAAAATGTTAAAGTACCATTTGCAAATAATGGGTCTTTAATAATACCCACTTCTCTAAAATCATTTTCACTTGATAATTTTCCAGATTCTGTATTAGCTATTGAAACAGATACACCTATTTTATTACCAAACAATTCTGTTAATGTGTTTGATCCGTGTCCTCCTGGAGGGGATATTACTGCAATAGCTATCGCTGTATTAGTCACGTAACTATTAGAAACTGCATTAGTCACAAAACCTGTATTACCTTGTATAGTCACATTAGCATAGGTATAATCAGAACCTACATTAATCATTTCAACATTTGCAACAACGTTAGCATTTAACGTACTATTAATTTTAGCTCTTGCTTGAGCACCACTACCATCACCAGTTATAATTACTTGAGGTCCGATACTCCATTTTGAATCAGATGCTAAATTAGTAGAAAAAGCACTAGCTAATAATACTCTTTTTTCATTTGCGGTAACTATATATTCATCAATAACACCTAATTGACCAGCACCTGTTCCTGATTCAATATAAAAAGATGATCCTTTATAAAAATCTGTGTTAGATGATAAACCATCTCCTGTTCTTGTTAATGATACTATATTAGCATAAGTGTTTGATGTAACACCTCTTATTTCATCACTAGTTGTAAAAACTCCTTGAACAGATGATATAGTTAAATGAGTACTATTAGAATCTATTATAACACCATTTGATGATCCTAATGATGCTAGAATATTAGCAGCTGCTGTATTAGACGCACCTGTAATAGTAACCGTGGGTGTACCAGTATATGATTTACCTTTAGTTATTATATTAACACCAGTTATAGCTCCATTAGCATTAACTGATGTTATATTAGCAGTTGCATTTAAAGTTGCTGGACCAGATATTGTTAATGTATCTGATGTTGTGAATCCAGCTCCACCATCTAATATTCTAAGACTTTCTACAAATTTAGTCTCAACTTCTTCTTTAACATAACCTGTTGTATCACTGATATTGACTATAGTTTCTTGAGCACCATTTAGAGATATTAATTTAGAATCTCCTGCCACTGCAAACTCGGATACAAAGCCTTCTGCATAACCTGCGTAGCTATTACCACCATCGGTAACTTTTATTACTTGGATTGATCCGTCGATAGCATTGTTAACAACATCGTTATTCGCTACAACCGGAATATAATCAGCTGTAGCAAACTTGTCCCACGTAGCTGTTGGAATGGTATACATATATTTCCATTGATACCCATCAGACGTGGTAATATAAACTGTATCATTCGCTGACGTTTCTGTCAACGAAGGTTGTTGTGTTGAATTTGCCCCGTAATTATTATCAAGGCATTTAAATATATTATATGAACTTCCTTCCTCAACTACAACAAAAAAGTTTTCGTCGTCCAAATGAATTGCTGTATCTGAGTACATAGTATATAATGTATTATTAGCCCAATCAGTTCTTTTAACCATATGGACTACGTCGCTATCTGTAACTTGTTTACCACCTATCATATTACGATAAGTTTTATAATGAATATTATCTACTGATTCTTCAAAATCCGGTGGATCATTATCATCAGCAAATGGTAAATGATTACCGTAATAAAGATATAATAATGTATTAGCAGGTTCAGTTAAAGATTCTTTAAATTGAACTGCGCTTGAAACTTTAAAATTGTAAGATATATAATTGTGTGCCATATTAACTTGTACTTACTGTAACTCCTGTTGAGCTTAATTCTAATGTATCAGACACTCTAACTTTAATTACTTCACCAAATAATTTTGTACCTGCTACGTGTAAAATTTCTTTTAATTGATCTTCATATTTAGCTAACGCGATACCAGTTTTAACAACATATGAGTATTCTTGGTAATAATCATTATCATGTATTTTATTTACATCACTTGCAAAAGAGACTCTATCTCTCCAATAACCAGCTCCAACCCCTTGTGTTAACACGTTAGCTGTACCAGTAACAATAAACGCTGAGTTGGCAGCTGATAATTGTACTGTATCACCATCTTCATAACCATAACCAGAATTAGTAATTTCTATAGTTTGAGCAACACCATTAGCAGTTATAACAGTTGCATTAACCACTGCGTTTAATCCAATTGGTAGCGTCTCATCATCTTGATAAGCATAAACTACATTAGCAGTTGCACCAGAAGAAGCTCCGGTTAAAGTTGCATTCGCTACAAACGATTGACCAAAATTTAATCTTCTTATTTTAATTTGTTCAATACCATTTACTGTGCTTATTGATTTATATCTACCGGTTGCAATTGCTGAAACTGTATTTTGAGTAACTCCAGATGTTAATGGTACGACATTAGCTCCAGATGTTTGGGTTTGTATTGTGTATGCATCTGTAAATGTACCCACTGGATTAGATATTTTAATATGTGTGCTATTTGAAGATTCAACCACACCAGATGCATTTGTTGTTAGTTGAACTACACCTTCACCAATCGTAATTGCGTCTGAGTTAGCATTTAACGTAATACCATTTGATGTACTGTTACTATGCTGAACTAAAAAGCCTGGTAAAGATAGAGTTTGTGTTAGATTTTCTCCAGTATTAAATGAACCTGTTCTATTATCTATTACGCAAATTAAATCTCTTCTATTAAATCCTGCAACGTATGGATTATGTACTAATGTTACTGGATCTAAATTATAACCAGAACCCGGATTAATACCGTTTAAAGATTCAATAGTACCGATTGTGAAATTAGAAAATGTTAATGCATTATATAGTATAGTAGTTAAATCAGCTTGACCTGATTTAGGTAATCCGTATCCAAAATCCATATTAACTGATATAGACGCTCCAGTCCCTGTTGATGTGCTTATTGATACTGATGCATTACTTAAATATTCTGTACCTGGTTCAATAATTGTTATTGAATCTACTGAACCAGAATTTGAACTATTAGCACTAAAAGATGCTGTAGCTGAAACGTTTGGATTACCACCTGAAATAGAAACTGTATCTGAATTAACATAACCAGAACCGGCTAATAAGCTAGCACTTGAAACATTTGCAAATGCATTAACACCTTCATTAGTAATTGTTCTTCCATTTGTAAACGAACCATTAGAAACATTTCTTACAACTATATGAGTTGAGTTGGTTACTGTTTTAATTGTACCAACAGCACCAATTGAATTACCTGACGCTTTCATTTTAGCTACTAAAGTAGCCCCAGAGCCTGTTGATGTGGTAATAGTTATTGCTGGTACTAATTCATAATCAATACCATTATTACTTATTTCAATTCCTTGAATACCACCACTACCATCTGTTACAACATTTGCTACTGCATTAGTTGCTGCTGAACCTGTAAATACAACTGTATCAGAATTAACATAGCCTGATCCAGCATTAGTAACCACAACACTATTAACTACTAAATTACATTCAAATATATAATCACCAACTGAAAAATCACCATTAGCTGCAAATGGTGCACCTGAATTAGCTACACTGTCTATTGTTATACCAGTATCAATAGTAATAGAATCAACAAAACCAATACCTGAATTAGCTCCGTTTATAATAACATTACTGTATGGTTTGTCATCTTCTGCTGTGTTATTTGCACCAATAATATCTGTAAATAATGTGAGCACTTCCGATGACCCTAGAGTACCAACTTCAAAGTCACCTCCAACACCAGAACCTACATTAGCTACATTAGCATAAGTATTGCTTGAACCGCCAACTAAGAATGTATAATCACCTTTATAAAATGGCTTATTATTAGCATTAATACCCGCTATAGTTGTATTACCACCAATATATTCTCCTATGGCTGTTGTATTTGAAACTGTATCGATTGCAACATTAGTTGCTGCATTAGCTGAATAAAGATAATCTGCATCAGCAAAATTACCTTCATGGGTTATAATAGTTATAGTATTACCTGAGCCAGTTGCGACCCAATAACCATTTGCTACTATATTACCTGTTGTATTAGCACCTTGAATTTTATTACCAGAAGTATTAGCATAAGATATAAAATCTGCATTACCAGATGTCCATGTTACTTCTGCTAAAGGTTGAGAAACGTTTTCAAATAAGAAAAAATTATCTACATTTGCATCTGTATTAGTTATATTATTAATTACTAATGTTGCATTTGATGATAATGATCTTGTATAAGTATTAGAAACTGTATAACCATAACCACCATTAGCTAAATTATAATCAACTCTACCAGTAGCATCAATTACAGAAGTAATTTTAGCTTTACCTTCGCCTCCTACACCACCATCAGAAATTACATCAAATTCATCTCCGATAGCAAAATTTCTACCACCATTTACGACTGAAATACTTGACAATGATCCCACCATTTGAGGTGCATCATCTAATAAACCATCATCTGTTATAAATTCACCAGTTTCAAAATTACCTACTTTTCCGGATAAAAATAATACTGTTATTATTTTTCCTTTTATGACCTTTGTTATAACTGATTCAACAAATGCTGATGCACCTGAAGCAGAACCAGTTATCTGTTTACCTATAAATCCTTTTGTTCTATCTGATGGTGATACTTCTAAATATGTTGGTTTATACCATCTACTTTCAGAAGGTATTATTACTCTTTCACTCGGTAATGTTACATCTACTTCTTCACCATATAATAATTTAATAAGCATTTCAATTGATCTAATCGAACCTTTAGATTGATATAAATCACTAATATGCTTAAGCATAAATCTTTCATCTGAAGTTGTTTGTAATTGTGTGCCCTGTAAAAAGGTCTTTCTAAAGTGAATTAAAAAATCTGATACTGTAGAATCAATATCTCTATTTTCGTGTAAATCTCTAAGTACTTTTGTGGTTTGTCCAGATTGTTCTAACCATTCATAATATGCTAAAATAAATTGAACAATTTCAGAATTATTTTCTTTAAAAATTTCCGGAAAATGATCTTCTACGAAATTAGAAATATGTTCTGGTACCACATGTGCCATTTATTATATTCTCTCTTGTAATACGTCTATTGTTATATTTTCTGCATTTAACTGTAAAATAGATTGCTTTTTAGTTTTAATATCATTATTATCCACTCTTGCATACACATTAAATGTACCACCGACAAATGAAGGTATTAATAATGAATTAATTTCCACTAATCCAGTCGCATAATTCACAGTACCAGCATCAGACAATAATGTAACAAAATTATTTTGATTATCTAATCTAACAATTCTAAGTTTACCAGCACCATCATCAATTAAAAATGCATTTGTCGATGTTGAATATGTAAACTGTGATGATTCAATTGCTGGTTTATATAAAGCTTTAGTTGTGATACTAGTAAAAATATCATCTGCTTTTAAGGCATTATTAAACTCAATATTATAAGATGCAGCTAAACTACTAGAAGGTGTGAATTTTTTAAATATTCTTTTTTCTAATTGTGATGATATAATACTATTATCTGCTGCATCAACAGCGGCTGTTGCTTTTGAATTCCTATAAACAACATCAAACCCATTAATATTATTATTAGCCCATGCTGTTAAAGCGTTTATAGATTTTGTTCTAATAGAAGATATAGCTTGGGTTGTTAAAGCTATATTATATGATACTTTACCTGTAATTTCAATATAAACAAATTCAGGTGTTATAACTTCTACATCAATACCAACAGGTGTTCTTTTCTTAAAGAAACTGCTTAATGATGATTTTAAAGTTTCTGGTACACCATCTGAATCAACTAAATCAACAGCTAATACCACTTTACCAAATTTAGGTGGTGATAATTCTTCCCCACCAAATGCTAAAACATTTTGAATATTTGGATACTCTTTTTGAGCTAATATTTTATAATCATTTGCAGTAACAGCTCTCTCTTGAACTTGGAATGCTCTCGGTGCATTAAATTTAATATCTTCAACTGATTCAGCTGCTGCACCGCCTGCTGAATTAGCTACTGTTGTTACTATTACGTTTGAGTACCCACCTATAGATTCACTTGATGTGAATACTTTACCGTTATTACCATTAGCCCCAGTTGCAGCTCTATATTTAATTTCTATAATATTACCAACAGAAGGCTTTTTACCAAATACACCATCACCGAAAGTAATTCTGAATTTATCATCTTTAGCTGGTTCTAAGAAATAACTATTTGAAGATGCGCTTAAACCAAATAATGTATCAGCTTTAGACCATAAAGTTCTAACTGATGATGTGTTAGAAGCTCTTACTGTTACAGTTAAATGTCTAGTATCAACATTATTGTTAGTAATTTCTGCTATAAAATTGTTAGCAGTATCAACAGCAAAGAATTCTTCTACTATTAACCCTTCGTATAATTCGACATTAGATGCAATATATTCTACACCACCTGTTGCATTAGTTGAAGGTCTAATTATTGTATCGTCTTGAACTGAAAAAGTTTTAGTAACACCATCAATAGATGTTGAAAATTTTGTCCATTTATTTAAGGTTATTGATCCAGGGCTGTCTGTAGGAATTACTTTTACATTAACTATAGCTTTAGAAGATTGTACTGATCGGGGAACATAATTTAATTCTTTTGCATGAGAAATTATACTATCTTTTATTTGTGCTGTATCTAGAAACATTTCGTTTGCTAGCATATTAATATAAAAATTATTTAAATAAGTATTGTATGATAGTACATCTAATACAGTATTAATATTTGACCCTTCATAGTCATAATCTTTAATACTGGAATTACTTCTTAAATAATTAATTAAATTATCCTTTATAGTAGTAAAATCTAAACTAACTACTGATGTTGCTGAATTTGCTGCCATTATCGTATCCTACTTAGTACGAACTCGGTCGTGAATTCGCCTTGATCTCCTATTATATTATAAGTTATATAACAATTGTATGCATTTCTATCTGGATCAGATTCAATTATAACGTCTATTAATTGACATCTTGGTTCAAAATTTTCAATTGTTTTAATTATAGCTTCTTTTAAGTTATATGCTGTTTGAGGTGTATCTAATTCAAATAATAAAGACCTTATATTTGAACCAAGTGTTGGTTGAAAAGGTCTTTCATAGAAATCAGTTTGTAATAAATTTTTTATAGATTGTTCTACAGCATTTTCATTAGTTAACAATAATAAATCATCAGTAGCTGGATTAACAGCGAGATCTGATCTTATATCTGAATGTATTGTTAAAGTATTTTTAGCCATATCTTTATTTATCTACCATTCTAGAATGTGATTGGGAAATCTAACTTAGATGTAATCTTATCTACATCATCTGTTAAATTATTAACATCTATTTGGATGTTCTTTAATTGCTCAAACGATTTTTGTTGATTGATCGATGCTTGTAATTTTGCAGCAGTCTCTTGTACTGCATCTGCACTTATTAGTGTAGCTGGATCTGGAAGTTTTAATGCATCTATTTCAGGTGCGGTTGCAGGTATGCCTTTTTCAATTAACTTACCATCAACCTTTTCAATATTAGGTACTAGTTTACATAAATTGTCTAAATCGATTTTACCGTTTAATATATCACTTTTCAATGCATCTAAATTAACATCTGGAAATTTATCTTTTAATGATTCTAAATTTTTTAATGCTGCTGCTTTATCTAAAGGGTTATTACTTTTTAATTTATTAAGTACGGATTTAATCTCTCCTTGCAGACTAAGTTCAGGTAATTTTAATTTGGGTAATTTTAAATCAGGTAGTTCTGGTAATGATGGTAATTCTATTTTAGGTAACATCTCTTTTAAGCTACCACCAAGTTCGGATAATTTACTGTCTAGAGTACCTCCCAGACTATTAATATTATCAAATAAACCTGAAGCACCTGACGTTAACCCATTAAGGGAGTCTTTAAGACCTGCCGCTTTATCTTTTAACGCAGTTAAGCCTGCCCCTGGACCGCATGCCATTTATTATGTACCTCCTGTTGGTGGATCAGAATCAACTTTTGTACCACCTGTATCATCATCGTCAACTTTATGTAGATGTGAATTTAATGTTACGGTTGTATCAGTAATATTACCAGAAACAACATCAATAGATCCAGTATTATAATCAATTGTACCGGTTGTAGCATCTATATCTTGAGTTGCTGCTGTTATTGTTTGAGTAGCCACAACGTTTATTAATTGATTAGCTTCTGTTTCAATAGTCATATCACTTATTGATTTTAACTTCATTAATGAACCTGAAGCCATATTTAAATTATTAGCAGTGCCAAGATTCATACTATCAACAGAAGTAGTATTATCTGTTCCAAATATTGTAGTAGTTCTTGTACCAAGAGTCGTTAAATCAATATCACCTGTAACTGTTTCGTTATGGTATCCTCCAACAGTAATATCTTCATTACCATCTATAGTAGTAATATCATTACCAGATATTCTTATTGCATTATTACCATTTATTTGTGTTGCCCTATCTGTAAGTATTTCAGTTAAATGGTTACCTGCAATTTTTTCAATTTTATCTTTACGTACTGTTAAAAAATAATTACCATCTATCTCTTCGTACTTATCCCCTTTAACAAAGAATTTTGCATTACCGTTTACGGTAATATTAAGATTACCCGAGATAAGAACGTTCTTATCTTTAATAACCACTTCATAATCAGAACCGACTACTTTAGTTATTTTACTTCCATCGGGTTGTATTTCTTCAAAGGTACCTGATTTATGATAGGTATGAATTCTTTGAGCGTCAACCGTATCATCTAATTCTAATAATGAACCGCCTTCTGATTCGTAAACTTTATTAAATGGAAATTTAGATGGGTATGGATCAGCATCAGATTTATGTCCTCTTGGTTCTGGTTCATTCCATTTTACGTTTTCGTAATCTACGCCGCCTTTATTATCTTGTAATGTAATTTCTGGGGCTTTAGCAGTGACAACACCTTCTATTTTAGATGCTCTTTTCTTTAACATTATTACATGTTTTTCTGCACTCTTACCTCTTGATAATCTAGATAAATCTGGTTCATTTATATTATGCTGATCATCTATATTTTTAGGATAAATTCCATTAGGGTCATTAAAACCTTTTTCAGTAATAGGTAATTCTGTAGGTATTGCTGCTATTGCACCTAATATAAATGGTTTTTGATAAGAACCTTCATCTGCAAAAAAGCCTACGACCCATGCCCCCTCAACTATACCAGTTAAAGGTCCTCCTAATCCAGATGTGGCTATTCCAGATATAGGGTGTATGGGGGTAGCCCATGGTAGTTGTTTTGTTTCAACCTTATCTTTTTCTTCAGTATGGACACCATAAAACCTAACTTGAACTCTTCCAAGTTGCAACGGGTCCATTCTATTTTCAACAACACCAAAGTGCCATTGAAATTTTTCATAATTTGTTAACTGCTTAGGCATTCCAATCTCCACCTACTCTACATAATGTTAATGTATCTACATATGATTGTGGTGTAAACACATGATTAATATCTTTAATAAAAAATTCCCCACTTAATGTATTATCTAATTTCTTTTCACCTTCAGACATATGTTGAACTGCAGGTATTCTTAATACTATTACCTCACCTGCTTGTAAATCACTATTACCAGGAATAGTAATTTGTATCATATTATTAAAAAATGTATAGCTTAATATCATTTTAGTATGATGTTGAGGGGCCATCTCGATACTATTAGACTGACCACCGTTATGATATATCCAGTCTGTAGTATTTGGTTCTTTTAAAAAACTGTCTAATGCTTTTTGACCTGCTAAAAACCCATCATTTTTAAAATAATTTAATTCTTTAAAATCAACTTTTTTAGTTGTACGTGTAACTTTTTTAAATGTATAATCTACTTTATTAACAGCATTATGATACCCACCATCCTTAGCACCTAAGTAAAAATTATTTCTATTTAATTGTACAAGATCATAACAATAATTAAATTTTTTCTGTGCATTAGAAGCTGTTGTACCTTCTGATAAATCATAATAATATGTTCTATTTTTTAAATCTAATGCATCATTTAATTTATCTTTTCCGTCTTTAATTAAAGATGAAAGATTTCTAAATTTAAAATCATCTGGGGTTTGAAAGAACATAAAATAATTAGATTTTGATTCATTACTAAAAGCCCAGCTTTCTAGATAAGTAATTGAATCATATGGTGTTTCACTAGGTATAATAAAATCAAGATTACCGTCTGTTTCGTCTTTATCAAGAGTACATTTTTCTTTTAAAGCAAGTGGCTTATTAAGATTATCTGCTAGCCCTACAGCTTCATCAAATATCTTTTGAGCTGCATCGCTTATTTTACCAGAAAAATGGTTTCTTACATCACCAAATTCTTGAATATATGATAGTTCATGTACCCCTCTTATTTGGTATTGCAATCCTTGTAAATTACTAGTAAATTCAACATTTTGAATATCAGTAATTCTAAAAGCTAACTCACGTAATTTATTTTCTTTATGATAGTTAGGTGTTTTATAACTAATTACTATAATTTCATTGCCATATAATTCTGCTTCAGATAATAAACCTGCTTGATCACTTAATGTTATATTAATAGATAAATTTTGTTTATGAACTGATTCAGATATAGATAACCCTTTTATAATATCTGATATATCATGCACACGAGATCTCTCATCATCTATTATGGTACAAGCATCGTAAGAATAATATCCAGGTTGTGCTAAATTTTTAAACATTTAAAAGGGTTTTTAATTGTGTTTCTGCAGAAGCAGCTAAATTACGCTCTAATAATTTAATCTCTCTCTTGTTTTCATTTTCTTGATTTTCTCTATCATAACTATAAATTGGTGTCCACAAAGCTTTATCTGGATCTGTTGAATAAATGTATGTTTCTTTAGAGTATTTTACACCTCTTGAATCTTGGTAACCTTCAATATTTGATTGTGCAGTTTCGACAGAGCCGTATTTCTTTTTTAAATATTTTTCAAAATCGTATGTTGACATATACCAATCATAGTAAGGATCAGTAATATTATTACTTAAATAAACTAACCATACCCTTTCAACATCTCCATAATAGTCATGAGCAATTGTCCATGGTTTGTCTTGTTCTGTTAAAACATATGGCATATAAGCTAATGGAGAAGAATCTAAAAGATCAACTATTTTTACTTTAGAAATTATATTTTTAACATCTACATTGTTATAAACAATAGTGGGAAATTTTTCAAAATATTTCATTATTGTCCCTCTTCATTTGCGGTACCGTCTATTAAATCAAAATCCTCTCTAGTTATGATATCCATTTCAGTAAAATCTAATTGCAAATTAGTTACAACAGGGCTTCCTGATCCTTGAAAGAATGATGCTGAATCCCCATCTTGATGACTAGCAGTAAAGTTACTTATTAATCCAGGTTTATAAAATATAGTGTTATTAGGGTCAGGTACTAATAGTGCACAAGAAACAACATCAGGATATTTTAAAAAGAAAGATCCTTCTTCACCAAAACTAGACATCTCAGGGTGCATTGATTTTCTTATTTTTAAAATTATTTTTCTTATAGTTTCACTTTCTTGTTTATTTCTTGGTACTAATTTCCAATTGAAGGAGTGTGTTCTTAATTTAACACCTTCAAATACTGCTGTCTGTCCAGGGTTATATAATGCACCTGCTCCAGCTTCAATTGCAGTAATTATACTATCAGGTAAAAGTGCTTTACCAGCTTTAGCAGCTAAAGGTTTTTTAGCTTTAGATATTGCATTTTTTATTTTTGTTGCAAAATCAGCAGCTGTACCTTTACCAACAGTACCGCCAGGTCGAGCTAAACCACCAACATAGTTTGCAACGTCTGGTGCTTCACCGCTAAATTCATTACCTATCTCGGTAACTGTACCTTCTAACACACCACTTAAAAAGTCTAAAGATCCTCCTCCTTGTGCACCTTCTGAAACTGCAGCTGCAAGTGATTGTGAAAAGGCTCCTATAGCCTTGTCTCTAACATTAGCTGAATAGATCTGTTTTATCTCTCTTGGTAAAGGAAGCATTATAGAGTCTTTAAGATTGATCTGAGTGGTTGCACTTCTATTTTGTTGTATTAAAGAATATTCTTCAAAATTAATTAAAAAACCGTAAGCGGCTAAGTCTGAAGGAAATTGAAGTTGACTAATTTGTTTTCCTTCTTTTGATTCTTTAATAACCTGTTGAGGCGGTTTAACAAAATTTCTAAATTTAGATATTGGCATATTTTTTCCGTACTATAAATATCTCTATATGGCTTACAAAGGTAGATTTAAACCCAAAAATACTTTTAAGTATTTAGGTAACCCTGCGAATATTATTTATAGAAGTCTATGGGAATGTAAACTAATGGCCTATTTAGATAATCATCCTGATGTATTAAATTGGGCTTCAGAAGAAGTGTGTATACCATATAAAAGCCCTATAGACGGTAGACGTCATAGATACTTTCCTGATTTTTATGTAAAAAGAAGAATAAACGGTAAAATAAAAGAATCGGTCATAGAAGTAAAACCTAAAATACAAACAGTCCCCCCTAAAAAATTGAATAGAAAAATACCCACTCAAAAATATTTACGTGAAGTGCGTACATACGGTATTAATGAAGCAAAATGGAAAGCTGCAAATGAATATTGTAAAGATAGGGGTTGGGATTTTTTAATAATGACTGAAGATCAATTAGGAGTTAAATAATGGCTATTAATTTTATATTTCAAAGATTAATGGATCAAGCTATTAGTGATGGTATTATTCAAGACGGTTCAAATAAATCTCGTTTATACTTTCAACAAAAAGCAAAAGAAACAGAAGATGCTGATTTACCCATCGTTGATAACTTATTTAGAAGAAAATCTTTAATAGACAATTACAAAGAACTACCATTTAAACCAGGTGATATTTTTTTATTTAAATATGATCCAAAAAATAAAAATAAAAATTCACTGCCATATTATGATAGATTTCCTATTTCAGCAATTATAGACGTCACTCCAACTTACTGTTTAGGGTTAAATTTTCATTATTTACCCTATAGAGAACGGGGGCTTTTTATGAAACAGCTTTTAGAATTTAGAGATGAAAATGTATTAACTGATAAAACTTATCTAGATATTGATTATGATAAAGTTAGATCAACTGGTACAAGTAAGCTTTATTATAAAGCATGTATTAAAAAGTACCTAAATAATCATATAAGAGGAAGAATGATTAAAATACATCCAGAAGAATGGCAGTATGTAATATCATTACCTTTACAAGACTTCAGAAAAGTACCAAACGTAAATCAAGTTTGGGAAGATTCAAGGTTAAAATGGAATGGCAAAATTTAACGTAAACGAATTTAGATCACAAGTAGATAAATTTCAAGGACTTCAAGTACCTAATTTGTTTATGGTAACATTTTCACCACCAAGAGGGTCTAATGGATTTAAAACAACCAGCAATTTAGATGCAGCAAGAATACTTTGTTCTAGAGCTACAATGCCAGGGTTTGCTTTTTCACAAACAGAATTTAAAAGACAAGGGTTTGGTCCTAATGAAAGAAGAACAACAGGTTATATACCTCAGGCTTTATCTTTAGAATTTTTTCTAGATAATACTAATCAGGTAATTGAATTTTTAACAAAATGGGCACAACGACATGCTCAATATGCTCTTAATGCGGGTGAAATAGGATCAGTACCAATGCCTGATGGTGGTGCTTCTTATTTTGGTGAAACTGGATATTTTGATGATTATGCTATGGATGTAACATTAGAAGTTTTTGAACCTAAAGGTGGAACTATTTTAACATACAAATTTTATGACTGTGCAATTTTAAATATTGGTTCAATCGATTATGGCTGGCAACAAAATAATGAAATTGCTTTAATACAAACCCAGTTATCATATAGAACAATGATGCCATCTACATCTGATATTGCAGAGGGTGGTGAAAGAAAACGTGGATTAAATTTATTCCAGTTTATTGCTAAAATGAAAGGAGCAGCTGAAATAGTGAAATCTATTAAAAAACCAAGAGGCGTTCAAGACGCTTTGAATGTGATTAATAATGGTAAAACATTATTAAATTTATTTGATTAGGAGATATAATGAGCTTACCAAAACTTGATTCACCCACAACAGAGGTGTTTTTACCTTACAGTAAAAAGAAAATCAAAATAAGACCTTTTACGGTAAAAGAAGAAAAGCTTTTACTTTTTGCACAAAACGAGAAAAAAATGACTGCAATAGTTGATGCAGTAAAAACAGTTTTAAGAAACTGTATAGTATGTGGTACAAACTTAGAAACATTACCTGCTTTTGAAGTAGATTATATATTTTTAAAATTACGAGCATTGTCTGTTAATAATATTGTTAAACTTAATATTGTTGATGAAACAAAAGAAGTAGTAGAAGGTGAAACAGGTTATGTAGAAGTAGAATTGGATTTAGATGAAGTAGAATTAGATGTATCTAAAGTACCAAATGATAAAATACAAATATCAGATAAGTACTGGTTAAAATTAAAGTTTCCTGAATATAAAGAAAATCATGATTTTTCTGATGAAATATTCAAAGAGAATCCTGCAAACATTGCTTTTGAATTAGTATCGAATGCAGTTGATTCTGTTTATAGTGATGATGGTGATGAAGTCTATTTGTTAAAAGATTATAGTCCGGATGAAAGAAGAGAATTTTTTGACTCTTTAACCACCCAGAACTTTAAACAGATACAAGAATATATTGCAAAAATACCGCAATTATCTTATGACTTACATTATGTTAATGCTGCTGGAGAAGAAAAAACAAAAACTTTAAGTGGGCTCAACGATTTTTTTATGTATGCCTAAGTCATAACGACTTAGGTAACTATTATCAAACCCAGTTTAATCTTGTTCAGCATCATAAATACTCTTTAACAGAGTTAGAGGCTATGTACCCTTTTGAGAGGGATATTTACATAGAGTTATTAATTGATTGGTTAAAGCAACAAGAAGAACTGAGGAAAAAACATAATGGCTAAAGATAATAGTAGAAACGAAGTCGAAATTGATTTAGATAAGTATATGGGGCTGATTGATAAATTAGACCAAGCTGAAGATACTATCAAGGAAATGCAATTAGAGGCAGCAGAGGCAAAGAAAAGACTTGCCCCACCAGAAAGAAAATTCATGGACATCTTTTTAGATGATAATGATGTAAATGAAAAAGCAATTATTGGTTTTATATCATTTGCATTAATGACTATTTTTGGTATCTGTGATTTAATTACAGCATTTATGGGTCAAGATTTAGTTATCTCTGATACAATTTATACATCTTTTGTAGTGGTTACATTAGGTGCATTTGGTATTAGTGAAGCTGGAAGAGCATTCGGTAAAAATTAATGGCTGAAGATACTAAAAA
>Ga0075475_10000296_pt1 | contig 22220 bp, 12 predicted proteins | sample DEB08_DNA_10_FD_76342 | JGI IMG/M metagenome (GOLD analysis project Ga0075475, IMG submission 76342) | Aqueous microbial communities from the Delaware River and Bay under freshwater to marine salinity gradient to study organic matter... | ecosystem: Environmental > Aquatic > Marine > Coastal ... | reverse complement strand
GCCTGGTTCATGAACGCGCCGCCGTCGAGTTCCCAGGTTCCCCGCCAACGGTCGGTGTCGTAGTAGGACTGCGGTCTCTGCCAGAACACGTTGACGTTGACCATGTGGATCCGACCGAACCGACGCTCGTCCACCGCACGCTTGAGCAGCTGGAGGGTGGCGTTGAACCGGTTCTGCTTGACCACGAAGAACCGGACTCCGGCCCGGTCGCAGGCCTTGACCGCGTCGAGGGCGTCCTGCCAACGGGTGGCCATCGGCTTCTCGGTCATCACGTGAAGTCCCGCCGACGAGCAGGCGACGGTCTGGCTCGCGTGGAGTCCGCTGGGCGAGGCGAGGATCGCCAGATCCAGAGCGAGGCGATCGGATCGCACCTCTTCGAGCATCTCCTCGATCCGGCCGAACCGCGGCGTCTTCCGGTCGAGCGACGGGCACTCGTCCCACGGCACCGCGTCGAACCGCGCCGGGCTGACGTCGCAGACGGCGACGAGTTCCATCCGATCCGCGACCCGATCGAGCACCTTGAAGTGGTTCCTCGAGATCCGTCCGCAGCCGACGACCGCGGCCCGGATGGGGCGACCTTCGATGACGGAGTCGGAGTGCCACATCGCGGCGAAGTGTACCGCCGGGTGCGGGGTTGGAGACGCGTCCGGTATCCTCCCGGCTTTCGCAGCACTCGCGACGGAAGCCTGCCGGTGACCATCTCGATCACGACGGTGCTCGGCGCCCGGCCCCAGTTCATCAAGGCCGCGACGGTGAGCCGTGCGCTCCGGGCATTCGGCATCCGCGAGTCGCTGGTGCACACGGGCCAGCACTACGACCGGTCGATGTCCGAGGTCTTCTTCGAGGAACTCGGCATTCCTGCGCCGGATCGTCACCTCGGTGTCGGCAGCGGGACGCATGCGGCCCAGACCGGGGCCATGCTGCAGGCGGTCGAACAGGTCCTCCTCGAGGATCGTCCCGACGTCGTGCTGGTGTACGGAGACACCAACTCCACGCTGGCGGGCGCCCTGGCCGCGTCCAAGATCGGGATCCCGGTGGCCCACGTCGAGGCCGGACTGCGGAGCCTCAATCGCGCGATGCCGGAGGAACTCAATCGAGTCCTCACGGACCATCTGGCGACGTGGCTCCTCTGTCCGACCGATCTGGCGGTGCGGAACCTGGACCGCGAGGGAATCGGATCCGACGGCGACGCGCTCGGCCGCCGGGTGGATCAGGTCGGCGATGTGATGTTCGATGCGACGAGGGTGTTCGGTGAACTCTCCACCTTGCGGTCGACCGTGGGCACGGCACTCGATCTCGAGGACGGCGGGTACGTGCTGGCGACGGTCCATCGCGCCGAGAACACCGACGATCCGCGGCGACTTCGGCGAATACTCGAAGCCCTGGCCCGCATCGCGGAGAGGCGAACGGTGGTCTGGCCGATGCACCCGCGCACCGCCCGGGCGATCGAGGGAGCGGTCGATGTGCCGGGGTTCGATCGGGTTCGCCGCATCGATCCGGTCGGATATCTCGACATGCTCTGGCTCGAGGGCCATGCGGATGTGGTGCTCACCGACTCGGGCGGCGTCCAGAAGGAGGCGTACTTCGCCGGCGTGCCGTGCGTCACGCTTCGGGACGAGACCGAGTGGGTCGAGTTGATCGACACGGGCTGGAATCGACTGGCACCGCCGGACGGATCCTGCGACATCGTGCAGATCGCCGAGTCCGCAGCGCCCGGAAGGTCGGACTTCGTCGGCTACGGAGACGGTGCCGCGTCGGAACGAATCGCCGCGATCCTTGGCGAGGGGCCGCCGCCCCGTCGCTCGGAGACGATCTCGACGTGACCGGCGCCCCCGCCGAACCCGACGCCGAACCCGACGCCGAATCGGACATCGGGACCGCCGGGGCCTCGCACCCGGAAGCCCCGGCGTCGTCGAAGGACGCCACCGCTTCAGCGGCCGTCGCGATGCTTCTTCACGCGATCGCGCTGATCCTCGCCGCCGTCGTGATCTTCGCCGCGGGCCGCTTCGCATCAAACGTCGGCACCGGCCTCGATCTGACCGATGAGGCGTTCTACCTGCTCGATGCGCGGCACCCCGAGGACCAGTTCGCCGCGCCGCGGCTGCATTGGGTCCTGACGGCGCCGCTGCATCGCCTCGTCGACGGGAATCTTGCGCTCCATCGGCTGGCGGGCTTCACGATGCTGGCAGCCGTCGGCGCCGCACTCGCACTGGTCCTCGCTCGGCTGTTCGCGCCTTCGGAGCGCGGTTCGGGGCTGACCTCGCGGGCGATCGCGACGGCCACGATCGGTGCCTCGACCTCGTTGGTCTTCTACGGGTTCGCGGTCCGCACGCCGGGATACAACTGGGCCACTCTGCTGCTTGCGACGGCGACGTTGGCGGCGATCGCCTGGTCCGCTTCGCCAAGGCGTCGGTCGATCTCGGCGCTTTCGCCGGGCGCTCTCTCCGGGTTGGCCTTGCTTCCCAAGTTGTCGACCGGCTTGTTTCTCGTCACCGCCGCAGTGGCGGGTTGCGCCTCGATCGGCATGGCCCGCGGCGGTCCCCGGGCCGCCGCCACCCGGGCGGTTCTGTCGGTGGTTGGAAGCCTCGCCGGTGTCGCGGGCGGACTGGCGGTGCTCGCCATATGGGGCGATCCGATCGCCACCTTCGGTGCCGGAGCGGAGATGCTCGCGCCCACGGCCCTCTACGGGGATCTCGCGGACCGTCTTCGAGAAGAGACCGGGGAACTTCTGGAGCTGTGGTGGGCGGACGCACGGGTTGCGGTGGCGAGCGCCGCGGGGCTTGCCGTGGCGACGGGGCTTTGCTCGGTGCTGCGTCGGGAGACGCTCGCCGCGGTGTTCACGGGCCTGGCCCTTCCGGCGGTGGTGCTCGTCTTCGGGATTCTCGGACAGGGGTGGGAGGAGGTCCCAAGTCGCCCACGGATGGTGCTGGTCTCGGCGACCATCGTGGTCGTGGCCTGGATTCCCGTGTTGGGATTGCGCACGGCATGGAGAGCCGCGGGCCGGGCAGATGGCCTGGTCGCGTCGGGCGTCCTGCTCCTGCTGGTGTCGATGCCGCTGATGACCGCGGCGGGCACCGGCAACGCCGACTACTGGCGATTCGCGACCTTCGGGTTCTGGCTGTTGGCCGCGACCTTGCCGGCGTTGCGTGGTCTGACGGGGTCGATCTCCTCGGTCGTCCTCTCCGGATTCGGCCTGATCGCCATCGCGGCCCTCGCCGGAATCGTCCTGGTTCGTGCACCGCTCGAGGCCGCCTACCGACCGCCTGCGGATTCCACCGGATTCCTGGAGTCGATCGAGATCCATCCCGGCAGTGGGAGGATCTCGATCGATCGGGGCCTCGCCGCATCGATCCGAGAGCTTCGGGAGATCGCCGATGCCGCGGCGATGCCGGCTGGACAGGACATCCTCGCGTGCTTCGACATGCCGGGACTGGTCCTTGCGCTCGATGGGCGGGCGCCGGGCACGTCGTGGTTGTTCAGCGGCTATCTGCGAAGCGATCTCGCGGCGGAGCGGGCGCTTGCGTCCATCCCCCCGGCGCGGCGGCGACGGGCCTGGGTGCTGGTTCGTACCCCCCAGCGAGCGGAGTCGCGGCGCCTCGAGGGGGCGAACCCCGACCTCGCGGACCTGTTCGCCTCGATCGGAAGGCGGTTCCCCGAGGACTACACGCTTGCGGGTGGTGTGGATGTCCCCTTCTACGACCGCACCGCCCATGTGGAGTTGTGGCGTCCGCGCGACGAGGTCTCCGGGGACTCCGATGCGGCTCCGGTATCCTCCCTCGCCGATCCGGCGGCGACCGAGATCGAGAGACAGTCCGGCCCCGGCGATGACTGAGCGAACACCCTCGACGACCGATGCATGCGCAGCAACGGCAACCGGTGCGCCGGCCGGCGAGGGTTCCGGCGACGAGGCGAACGCCGTCGTGCGGCCGGATGACCGGACGTCGTCGTTCCATTCGTCGCGGCGCTCCCTGTATCACGACCGGATCTGCGAGGTCTACCGGCAACTGGTCCTGCCGGGCAGTCGCGTGTTGGATGTGGGTTGCGGCAACGGCGACCTTCTCGCCTCGCTGGATCCGGTTCGCGGCGTGGGCGTCGATATCGATCCCGACGTGGTGGCCGTGGCGACCGCGAAGCATCCCGACCACGAATTCCGCTGCGGCGACGCCCATGACGCGCTGCCCGAGGGACCGTGGGACGTGGTGATCCTGTCACACGCGGTGGGCGACTTCCGGGACATCCAGGGGGTGCTCCGTCGTGTTCGGGAGGTCTGCGATCCCGAGACCCGGGTGATCGTCAACACCTGCAGCCGCCTATGGACGGTTCCGTTGCGCATCGCGGAGGGAATCGGTCTGGGGCGTCCCCAACTCGGTCGGGCCTGGATCTCGCCACAGGACCTTCGCAACCTTCTCGAGATCGAGGGCTTCGAGCCGTTCCGCCAACGCAACGAGGTTCTGTGCCCGATCCGGATTCCCCTGGTCGCCCGCGCGCTCAACAGGTTCGTCGCGAAGCTCTGGCCCATCTCGATCTTCGACCTCTCGCACTTCGAGATCGCCCGGCCGGCGCCCCATCGCGCCGCCGCCGACGCGTCGCGGGCCCCCAAGGCCTCCCAGCCGAGCGTCAGCGTGGTGATTCCGGTTCGAAACGAGAAGGGACACCTCGCCGAGATCTTCGAACGTCTCCCCGAGCTCGGCCGGGAGCGCGAATTCATCTTCGTCGAGGGCCACAGCACCGACGGCACATGGGAGGAGCTCAACGAGATCGCCGGGGCCTCCGGCCGGGACGACGTGGTGCTGCTGCGTCAGCCGGGCAAGGGCAAGGGCGATGCCGTGCGGCACGCGTTCGCCGCCGCCCGTCACGAGGTCCTGATGATCCTCGATGGCGACCTGTCGGTGCCGCCGGAGTCCCTCGACCGCTTCCTCGAGGTGATCGCATCCGGGCGGGGCGACTTCGTCAACGGCGTTCGCCTCGTCTATCCGATGGAGCGTGAGGCGATGCGCTTCGCCAACCTGATCTTCAACAACCTCTTCGCGGTGCTCTTCACATGGGTGCTCGAGCAACCGGTGAAGGACACCTTGTGCGGAACCAAGGTCCTTCGTCGCACCGACTACGAGCGGCTCGCGGCGAACCGATCGTTCTTCGGAGACTTCGACCCCTTCGGCGACTTCGATCTGCTGTTCGGTGCGGCACGGATGAACCTGAGAATCGTCGACCTGCCGGTGCGCTACGCGGCGCGCTCCTACGGCACCACCAACATCCAGCGTTGGCGTCACGGTCTGCTGCTGTGGCGCATGCTGTGGATCGCCTGCCGGCGCTTGAAGTTCCGATGAGTGCGACCCGACGGGGCCTGCTGCGGCGTCTGCTTGGGGATCCGGAGGCGAGAGATCTCGATGTCGGCGGTTCGGACGCCACGCGGGCGCATCGGCGAATGCTGCTCCGAAAGGGCCTGCTTCGGAGGATCCATCAGGAGTGGGGTCGGTGGATCGCGAGATCGCTTCCGGCAGGGGACGGCGACGTGCTCGAGATCGGGTCGGGCGGAGGAATCCTCGATCGATCCATCGAAGGACTCGTCACCTCGGACGTGCAGGAACTGCCATGGGTCGATCGGGTGGTGGACGCCTTGGATCTTCCCTTCGACGACGGGAGCCTTCGGGCCGTCGTCTGCATCAACGCGTTCCACCACCTGCCGGAGCCACTCGACTTTCTCGGCGAGGCGGCGCGAGCGGTGCGACCGGGGGGGCGTCTGCTGATGGTCGAACCTTGGCCGACGGCGTGGTCGTCGTGGGTCTACCGGCGACTCCATCACGAGCCCTTCGACAAGGCGGCACCTCCGCGCTTCGAGCCGGGCCATCCGATGGTCGCGGCCAACGGGGCGTTGCCGTGGATCGTGCTGCGACGCGATGCGGAAGGTCGCGAGGGGCCGACGCCGACATGGCGCACCGTGAGCATCGAGCCCACGATGCCGTTGAGCTATCTGCTGTCCGGCGGACTCTCCACGAGGCCGTGCCTTCCCGGAGCCGCGGCTCCGCTGGTGCGTGCGCTCGAATGCGCGACCGGACTCGAGCGACAGGGTCTCTTCGCCCGCATCGTCCTCGAACGTCGCGATCCGACCGAGGGCGGGCGGCGATGAGGACTCGGACGAAGATCGCCCTCGCCCGTGCGATCCGTTCGGGCCTGCGCGCCGCCGCGACGCCGTGGGGCGGACTGCCCGCGGAGGTGCGGCGGGAGGGCGTCCGATGGACCATCGACTGGGACGACGGCATCGAACTGTCGATCGCGCTGCTCGGCGGGTTCGAGCGTCGGGTGCAGCGGGCCTGCCGGGCGAGACTGCCGCAAGGTGGGGTCGCGCTCGATGTCGGCGCCAACGTGGGCGCGATCGCCTTGCCCCTGGCCGCCCATGTCGGAGCGGAGGGCGTCGTGCATGCGTTCGAACCGACCGTCCGGGGTGTCGAGCGCCTCGGCGAGAACCTCTCCCTGAATCCCGAACTTCGCTCGCGGGTGGTGGTGCATCACGCGTTCGTGGGCACACGGGATTCCGTCGCGCCGCGCGACCTCCCCGCTCGCTGGCCGGTCTCCGGTGGGTCGATCGAGAACGCTGCGGGACATGGCGGAGTGGCGTGCCCGACCGACGGTGCCGTCACGTTGGCGCTCGACGATCTGCTCGAGTCCGGATCGCTTCCGCGCGTCGATCTGATCAAGCTCGATGTCGATGGGCACGAGGCGTCGGTGCTCGAGGGGTCTGCACGCCTGCTTGCGGACCACCGCCCGCCGATCGTCATGGAGCTTGCGCCCGACGCCCACGACGAGGTCGACCCCACCGGCTTCCGTCGAATGCTCGAGATCGTCTCGGGGGCCGGCTACCGCCTGCGAGATCTTCGCGGACGGTCGATGCCCTGCGAAGAAGCGCACCTCAGATCGAGGATTCCGCGAGGCTCGGGGTGCAACGTCGTCGCCGAACATCCCGAGGGCTCGCATCCCCGCACGGCGAAGCGGGAAGTCAAGGCTTCGCCCGAGCGAACAGGAGATCGGTGAATCCGCGGCGTCGACTGTGTTCGACCAGCGCGTCGGCGTCGCCGACGGATTCGAGACGCCCCGATCGGGGCTGGAAGACGCTCGGAACGTATCCCCTCGTCGCGAGCTCGTGAATCAGCGTCTTCGGATCCGTCCCGAGACGGCGAAGGCCGTCGGGCCAGAACTCCATCAGGATCGAGAGGGAGGTGCTTCGGTCGAGCGTCTCGACGAGGCCGGCAAGCGCGAGCCCCTCGGCACCCTGAACGTCGAGCTTGATGGCGGAGACCTCCCGGTTCGCGTCGATCGCCTCGTCGAGACGCAGCCCCTCGACCTCGATCATGGTCCGTCGGTCGTCCTCCACCAGCACACGATGATCGCCGCCGTGGTCGCCTCGAAGGCCGAGGGCGATCGGACCGGTCCGATCGACGGCGGCGGCCCGGAGCAGACGGATGTTGCGTCGCCCCGATCCCGCGACGGCGCGGGCGATCGAGTCGGCGTTCTCCGGAGCCGGTTCCACCGCGAGGACCTCGCCCGATGGTCCGACCGCATCGGAGGCTTCGAGGGTGTAGAGGCCGAGGTTCGCACCGATGTCCAGGGCGATCGTCCCGGGTCGGCAACGTTCCCGCCAGAGATCGAGCATTCCGGCGGTGCTGCGACTCCATCGCGCGAGTTCGGCGGCGAGTCTTCGATCGAAGGTCCGCGGATGAAGACGATGTCCGCGGACGCTGATCGGGACGTTGGCCAGCGGGCCGAGCCAGCGATTCGCCCATCGCATGCCCGACCGGGCGAGCCTCGAGCCCTGCAATCGCATGAGAGGTTCGGGTCTGCCGGCATCGACGTGGCGCATCGTCCGGATCGTACGTCGCGGGTTCCGCAACGCGAGCGGGTTCGACGGTGCCGGGCGCAACGAGAAAGAAGGCCGGCCCATCGGGGCCGGCCTTCGCTTCGATCGTGGGATGTTGATGCGGTGTCAGCCGCTGACGCGCCAACTGGGCGAGACGTCGAGCGGGGGCACGGTGATGCTGTCGACGGTGAGGGGCGTCGGCGACGCCGGGTCGTAGTTCATGTACCAGATGCCGAAGGTGCCGCTGGTCTTCTGCTGCCAGAGCAGATCGCCCACGCCGTCGTTGTCCATGTCGGAGATGCCGACCATCGCCCAGGCCGGACTTCCGGCGGTGGGGATCACGAAGATCTCCTGGATCTCGACGCCGCCGGTTCCGCCCAGGATCCAGACGCCGATGACGCCCGTGGTCTGGTTGCGCCAGAAGAGGTCCGGCTGTCCGTCGTTGTTGAAGTCGCCGACGCCCTCGGCCTTCCAGCCCAGCGGCGCCTGCGTCGGGAAGACGTTGAACGAGGTCGGCTGTCCCGCCGGGCCGAAGTACCACAGGCCCGACTTTCCAGTGGACTGGTTCTGCCACACCAGGTCGTCCACGCCGTTGCCGTCGAAGTCGCCGGTGCCGGCCACATGCCAGACCGTGGAGACGGTCGGGTTGACCACGTAGGCCGAGGCGAACAGCGGCCCGTTCAGGATCCAGTTGCCGAGAAGGCCGGTGGTGTTTCGCCATGCGACGCCGGGTCGGAACGCAGGGAACGGATCGCCCCAGTTTCCGATGGCGACCGCGGACCAGTTCGCAGCGGCGGTCCCCATCGACAGCAGCCCGGCGGCCTCGCCGTTCAACATCATCTGGACGTTGACTTCGCCGGTGCTGGGGTTCTGAACGACCAGATCGTTCCAGCCGTCGCCGTTGAAGTCGGCGGGACGGACGGGATTGGGATCACCGTTGGGGCACTCGGCAGGGAACTGGATCTGGTCGATCTGGTTGGGCACTCCCTCGCCGAAGGGCAGAAGGGTGATCCGAAGGATCTCGATGCCCTGCTCCCAGGTGACCCCGAAGAAGAGGTTGTCGTCGGGGTTGTCGGGATCGTTCGTGGGAAGATCGGTGTACTGCCGCGTGAAGGCCTGCGTGCCGGCGTTCACGGTGAGGGTCATCGTGGTGCCGATGTCGGAGCCGCCGGTCCACACGAACCCGACCTCGGTCGGCGGGACCGCGAACGACAGTTCGATGACGCCGAGGCTGTTGGCCTGAAGCGTGTAGCCGCCCGGGGGGACGCCGACGGCCTCGACGATCGCGGCGCCGGTTCCCGAGTTGAACTGCAGGCCGGGCACCGTCTGCATCCCGTCCGGAAAGAACTCCAGCGCAAAGCACTGCTGTCCATTGCCGAAGTAGGTGCTGTCCGCCAGCGACTGGTACGGCACGGGATCGTCGAACACCGGAACCTGAGCAGCGGCCGCAGCGCCGAGGGCGAAGGTTGCAAACATCGGGACGAGCGTGGACCCATTCATGGGAAGATCTCCAGGGGGCGCCCACGGGAGGGCGCGAAGCGTCTTGTCGAGGCAGCCATCGGTTGAATGATCCGACGACGTCAGGGAACCGGATCCGGTTCGGCGTTCAAACGCTAGACGCCGTGCCTCCCGGACGTGGTTGGAACGAGATGTGCCCGCATCGAATTGGGGTCTTCGACCTGCCGATCGCCGTTGCTTCCAAGAATGTGCCTCGCAGTCCTTATTCGGACCAACGCCCCGGGTCGCTCGCCCGGGGTGAAGTTCCGGGTTCCGGGACCTGATCGCAGCCGGGTCTCCGACCGGGGAGTGGCCGGTTCGAGACGTCGAAGCCTGCGGGATCTCGCGGCCGTCCACGGGACCGCCCCGAAATGAAGAGCGGGGCCGGCGATGGCCGGCCCCGCGAGGGAAGTGAACGACTCTCGGCCCGTCGGTCAGCCGCCCCGGACCCTCCACAGGTTGAAGTCGTCCACATCGAGATCGGGGGTCACAAGCTCGCGCGACAGTTCACCGGTTTCGGGATCGCGTTGCATGAACCAGAGCTGGAGGGTGTTGAAGCCCACCTGCCAGAGAATGTCGGCCACGCCGTCGTTGTTGTAGTCCGCGACGCCGGCCACGATGCTCGAGTAGGAGTCGGGGGCATCGGAGGTGAGCAGGCCGATCGAGCCGATGCCGAGGTTCTCGTCGAGATACCAGACACCCATGCGATCGTTGACGAGATTGCGCCACAGCAGATCCGGCCGGCCATCGTCGTTGAAGTCGCCGACCCCGACCAGTTCCCAGTTGATGTTGGTCTGCCGTGGGAACAGGTTGTACGAGGTGGGCTGGCCGTTCGCCCCCATCGTCCAGTAGCCGATGCGGGCATTGACGTCGTTCTGCCAGACGAGATCGTCCACGCCGTCCTCGTTCAGGTCTCCGCTGCCGACCAGCACCCAGTCGGTGGAGACGGTCGGCTGGATCGCGTACTGCTGGCTGAACAGTCCACCGTTCATCCGCCATCCAGAGGTCAGGCCGGTGAACACGTTCCTCCAGGCGATGGAGGGCCTGCCGCTGCCACCACCGCCGAACGAGCCGATCGCGTCGGCGTAGAACTGCGGGATGATGGACTGGCCGGTCGGTAGGAGGCCGGCGCCCTCGCCGTCGAGCAGCAGTTGGATCTGGATCTGCCCGTTGATGAGGTTCTGGACGACCATGTCGTTCCAGCCGTCGCCATTGAAGTCCGGTTCGCCGGTGTCGCATTCCGCCGGGGCGATGGCGAACTGGATCTGGTCGATCTGATACGCCGCGGATGGCGGGTCGAAGACGATCTCGACGTCGCGAATCCGCTCGTCCCACTCGACGCCGAAGAACCGGTTGTCGGAGGACACGGTCGAGCTGTTGGGGCCGAGGTCGGTGAACGTCCTCGAATCCGAGACGATGCCCGAACCCGAGGTCGGCGTCAGGGTGATGGACGTCGCGTTGCCGCCGGTCCAGACGAAGCCGAACGCGGTCGGCAGCTGTCCGCCGGAGACCGTCTCGGCGTCGAGCGAGAGACGAATCACGCCGTCGCCCGAGGACCGCAGCACGTGCGTGCCCGGAGCGACGCCCGTTCCCGGGACGATCGCCGCGGCGCCTGCGTTGAACGACAGGCCGGGCACGCTCAGAGCGCCGCCGGGGAAGAACTCCAGTTCGAAGCATGACTGGCCGGTTCCGAAGAACGGGCTGTCCGGCAACGACTCGTAGGACTCGTCGGGGTTGAAGACGTAGGTCTCGTTCTCGCCGGCCTGATCCACCTGGTGGGTGAGCCCGGCGACGGTGATCGTGGCCGAACGCTGCTGTCCGGTGGTGTTTTCGGCGACGGTGTAGGCGATGCTGCCCGAGCCCGTTCCCGAAGGCTCCTCGACGACGACCCAGGCGGCGCTGGACTCGGTGGTCCATTCGCAGCTCTCGTCGTTGAGGGTGACGCCGAAGAGACCGTCGCCGCCGGCGATGGAGAAGGTCGCCGTCTCGGGATCGATCGCGGTCGCCATGCAGTCCCCGGGGGCCTGGACGACGGTGTGGGTCTCGCCGAGGACGGTGATGGTGCCCTCTCGCTGCGTGATGCCGCCGTTCTCGGCGACGGAGTAGCTCACCACGCCCGAGCCGCTGCCGCTGGCGGTTTCGACGGTGATCCAGGCGGCGTTGCTTGTCGCCGTCCAGGTGCAGGTGCCGTCGTTGAGGGTGATCGAGAACGAGCCGTTTCCGCCCGCGGCGGTGTAGTCCGCCGTGGCGGGGGCGAGATTCTCGACCACGCATCCGGCCGTGCCTTGGAGCACGTCGAACTGCAGGCCGCCGATCTCGATGACGGCCTGCCGCTGTTCGGCGGTCTCGTTGACGGCGACGGTGTACTCGACGGTTCCGTCTCCGGTTCCGCTGGAGACGTCGAGGGTGACCCAGTCGGCGTCGGTGGTCGCGGTCCACTCGCAGGTGGCGCCATCGGTCACGACGCTGATGGTGCCGGTGCCGCCGTCCTCGGTGAAGTTGTCGCTCGTCGGGTCGATGCTCTCGATGCTGCAGAACGCCGACTGGTCGATCGTGATGGAGATGCCTCCGACGGTGACGGTTGCGGTGCGTGCGACCGGACCCGAGTAGGAGGGCACCGTGAACGCCACCTTGCCGGTGCCCACGCCCGACGTGGGATCGAGCGTCAGCCATTCCGCATCGCTCTCGACCGTCCAGGCGCACTCGGGCGTGCTGGTGGTGACGGTGAAGTTGCCGGAACCTCCGGACGGCGGATAGGTGCCTGGATCCGGACTGACGCTGACGATCGAGCAGGCCGCGGTCTGCGTGATCCTGAAGTCGACGCCTCCGACCGTGATGTTGCCGACGCGGTCGTCCGGACCGGCCCACACGGCGACCTCGTAGTCGACCGTGCCGTCTCCGGTTCCGGATGCGGTGGTGATGGTGATCCAGTCGTCCTCGGTGCTTGCGGACCACTCGCAGGACTCGAGGGATGTCGTGACCGCGATGCTGCCGCTGCCTCCGGCGGGCTCGAAGCTCGCCTCGGTCGGATCGAGGGTCACGTTGCAGGAACTCGACTGGGTCAGGGTGAACGTCTTCTCGCCGACGGTGACCACACCGGTCCGCTCCGCCACGCCGTCGTACTCGCCGACGGTGTAGTCGAAGGTGCCGGCGCCGGTGCCCGAGGCGTTCTCGAGGGTGATCCAGTCGGCGTCGGTCTCGGCGGTCCACTCGCAGTCGGGACGGCTGACCACGACCGACACCGAGCCGCTACCGCCGGTCGCGTCGATCGTCGCCTCGGCCGGGTTGAGATCGACCACCGCGCAGGACGCCTGCTGGGTCACGGTGTGGATCTGTCCACCCACGGAGATGCGACCGGTGCGGGGCGAAGCTTCCGGATTGAACGCCACGACGTAGTCGACCGTACCGTCGCCGGTGCCCGTGGAGGTCGACAGCGTGATCCAGTCGTCGTCGGTGGTGGCCGTCCAGTCGCAGTCCTGGTTGTCCACGACCACGGAGAACGAGCCGCTTCCGCCGGTCTCGGTGAATTCGGCGGTCTCCGGATCGACGGAGGTGACCGCACAGGCGGCGGCCTGATCGATCTGGAAGGTCCGTTCGTCGTCGGTGCCTTCGACGCCGGGGATCTCGACGGTGATGGTGCCGGAGCGAGACTTCGGCGAAGTGTTGGCCGAGACGGTGTACGCGACGTTGCCGTCTCCCGTTCCCGAGGCGGTCCCCACGGTGATCCAGTCCTCGTCGGTCGAGGCGGACCATTCGCAGTTCTGGCCGTTGACGGTGACCGCAAACGTGCTGCCGCCGCCGCTGGCGCTGAAGTCGGCGCCGGTCGGAGACACGCTGGCGACGCCGCAACCGCCCGCCGCCTGGGTGACGGTGTGGTCGAGGCCGCCGACGGTGACGGCGCCGGTCCGCTCCTCGGTGGTGTCGTTGGCGGCCACGGTGAAGGCGACCTCGCCGTCACCGACGCCTTCGCCGGTGGTGATGGTGATCCAGTCCTCGTCGGTCGAGGCGACCCACTCGCAGGTCTTGCCACCGACGGTCACGGCGAAGGTGAAGTCGCCTCCGTCGGTGTCCGCGTCGGTCGAGGTGGGATCGATCGCCGTGACGCTGCAGTCGGCGGTCTGGGTGACGGTGAACTCGACACCCTCGACCGAGATCGTTCCGGTGCGATCGTCGGCGCCGAAGTACTCCGACACCGTGTAGTTCACCGGGCCGTCGCCGGTTCCGGTGATCGTGTCGAGCGTGATCCAGAGGTCGCTGGTCGAGGCGGTCCACTCGCAGATCTCGTCGGAGACGTCCACGGTGAACTCGCCGGTGCCACCGGTGCTGTCGAAGGTCTCGGCATCCGGCGTCAGAGCCAGCACCTCGCAGGGGACGCCGGCTTGCGTCACCGTGAAGGCGGTCGCAAAGCCCGCGATCTCGATGGTGCCGGTCCGGTCCTCGGCGCCGGTGTTCTCGGTCACGGAGAAGACGACGTCGCCGATCCCGATTCCCGAGGCGACGTCCAGGGTGATCCACTCGGTGTCGGTGCTTGCGCTCCAGGTGCAGTCGCCGGTGCTGGTGGCCACGGTGAAGCTGCTGGGCTGTGCGGTCGCGTCCAGTTCCACCGACGCGGGATTGATGAAGGTGACGGAGCAGCCGGCCGCCTGGGTGACCGCGAAGTCGACGCCCTCGACGGTGATGGTGCCGACGCGGGAGACCGGGTCGCTGTTGATGGCGACGGTGTACTCGACGTCGCCGTCACCGGTGCCGGAGGCCACGTCGATGGTGATCCAGTCCTCGGCGGTGGTGGCGGTCCAGGGGCAGGTCTCGCCGTTCATGTCGACGCCGAAGGTCGCGCTTCCGCCGGCGGCTTCGAAGTCCGCGGCGGACGGATCGAGCGCCGACACCGCACAGCCGGCGGCCGACTGCACGATCGAGAAGGTCAGATCCGAGACGGTGATGGTGGCGGTGCGCTCGACGTTGGCGGCGTTGACGGCGACGGCGTAGGCGACGGTGCCGTCGCCGGTGCCGCTCTCCGAACCCGCGTCGATGGTGACCCAGTCGATGCCTTCCTCGACGACCGCCGTCCAGGGGCAGGTCTCGCCGTTCATGTCGACGGCGAAGGAGGCGCCGCCTCCGGCGGCGTCCGGGGTGGCGTCGGTCGGATCGAGCGCGAGCACGGCACAGGGGGCCGCCTGGGTGATGGTGTGGACGAGGCCGCCGACGGCGATGGAGCCGGTTCGGACGACCTTGCCGGTGTTCTCGGCGACGGTGTAGGCGACGGTGCCGTCGCCGGTGCCGCTCTCCGAACCCGCATCGATGACGATCCAATCCTCCGCCGAAGTGGCGGTCCAGGTGCATTCCGGCCCGTTCGTGAACACGCCGAACGATGCGGGCCCGCCGGCGGACTCGAACGAGGCTTCCACGGGATCGAGACCGGTGACTGCGCAGACCGCGGCGGCCTGGGTCACGGTGAAGACGAGGCCCTCGACGCTGATCGTGCCGATCCGCTCGCTCGTCGTGGCGTTCTCGGCGACGGTGTAGTCGACGGGGCCGTCGCCGGTGCCACTTGCGGTCGTCAGCGTGATCCAGTCTTCGCTCGTTTCGGCGGACCAGAAGCACTCGGGACCGTTGGTCGCGACCGTGAAGAACGCGGCGCCGCCGGCGGCGCCGGGGGTCGCCTCGGTCGGATCGAGCGAGACCACGGCGCATCCCGCCGGGCTCTGGACGACGGTGTGGGTGAACGAGCCGACGGAGATCGATCCGGTGCGGGCGACGGCGTCGACGTTCTCCGCCACGGTGTACTGGACGTTCGCGTCGCCGGATCCGCTCGAGACGTCGAGCGTGATCCACTCGTCGGCGGTCTCGGCCGTCCACGTGCAGGCCGAGGCGAGCGAGTCGACACCGAAGGATCCCGGCCCGCCCGCCGGCGCGAAGGACGCCGACTCGGTGGAGATGCCGGTCACGTTCTGGGAGACGGAGAACTGCAGGTCGTCGATCTGGTTCGGAACGCCCACGAACGGGTTGAACGTGATGCGAACCTGCTGAAGTCCCGTCGCCCACTCCACTCCGAAGAACAGGTTGCTGTCCGGATCGGTCGGCGGGTTCGGCGGCAGATCGGTGAAGGTCCGCGACGACGACTGGGTTCCTCCGGAGATGACGTCGAGACGCAGCAGACTGCTGCCTTCGCTGATGCCACCTGTCCAGGCGAAGCCGACCCGGGTCGGGTAGTTGCCGTCGTCGTCGGGTTGGAAGCTCAGTGTGATGACGCCGACGCTGTTCTGCTGCAGGGCCCACTGGCCCGGCTCGACCTCGACGATCGACGCACCCGAGGCGAAGGACCATCCACCGACTCCGGCTGCGCCGTCGGGAAACGTCTCGAGGGCGTAGCACGCGACGCCGTCCCCGAAGAACGGGCTGTCCGCGATCGACGTGTACGAGATCAGTGGATCGCCTTCCGCGGGCGTGAACGTCTGGCCCCACGCCATTCCGAGGTGAGACGACGCGAGGAGGGCGCCGATGGAGGCGAGAGCACCGGAGAAGCGGAGCGTTGGCATTTGAGGGAGTCCTTGACGACCTGACTGACAGGGGTCCGCTGGAGACAAACGCGGTGCCCGTGGTCCGGGCCCGCATCGGGGCGTGGCAACGTCTGGTGATCGAAACCGGTGGCGTCGGGCGGCAGGGGCCGTCCGCTCTCGCACGGCCTTTCGAAAGGCGTCCGAGAACCTTCGGGTGCGATCACCTCCTTCGCCGATATTGATCGGCGTCGAAGTCATCGACCCTCCTCGATCCGTGGCACGAAAGATTATCCGCCCCAACCGGGCGATCGGATCCCCGCTCAGACGGCGGTCCGGGCGGCATCGATGCCGAGCGACTTGAGCTTCTTGTAGAGCGTCGTTCGGTCGATGCCCAACGCGGAAGCGGCTCTGGTCCGATTGCCGCCGCACGAGGCCAATGCCGCGAGGATCGCCTGCCGTTCCGGCTCGCGAAGAGCATCTTCGAGTGAGATGGGACCCGTTTCGAGGCCGTTCGCAAAGGCGGGGAGAGACCCCGTCCCCGTTCGAGATGCTGGACCGCCGACCGATCTCACAGAGGGGGGCAGGCGAACGGCATCCGGAAGGTCCGCCAGTCTCAAGAGGTGTCCTGGGCACAGCACCACGCCCCGTTCGATCGCGTTCTCGAGTTCTCGGACGTTGCCCGGATAGTCGTAGGCCAACAGGCGATCGAGCGCGTCCGGCTCGAACCCCGCCACCGTCCGCTGGTGGTCCTCGGCGAAGCGGGCCCGAAACGCCTCGGCGAGGGTCTGGATGTCGCCGCGTCGCTCCCGAAGTGGCGGCAGATCGATCGTGACCACGTTGATCCGGTAGTAGAGATCCTGCCGGAATCGGCCGTCGGCCACGAGGTCCTCGAGCGGCTGGTTCGAGGCGAGCACGATCCGCACGTCGACCTCGCAGGTGTCGTTGGATCCGACCGGCTCGAAGCACCGCTCCTGCAGAACCCGAAGCAGCTTCAACTGCATCGCGGGACTTGCCGAGTTGATCTCGTCGAGAAACAGCGTGCCGCCGTGGGCGGCGAGGAATCTGCCGACCTTGTCCACGTGGGCACCGGTGAACGCCCCGGCGACGTGACCGAAGAGCTCCGATTCGAGCAGGGTCTCGGGGATGGAGCCGCAGGCGATCTCGACGAAGGGTCCGTCGGCCCGAGGCGAAGCGTGGTGGATCGCTCGTGCCACGAGGCTCTTGCCGGTTCCCGACTCGCCGTTCATCAGCACCGTGGCGCGGGTCGCGCCGGCGGTGCGGACGAGTTCATGGACCCGACGCATCCTCGGATCGTCCCCAAGCACCGCATCGAGTCCCGGTGTCGCGGCGGCGGGGGTGGACGGCATCCGCACGCCCAGCATCTGCCGTCGACCGAGTGCCCGAGTCAGCGAGGAGACCAGTTCCCGATCGACGACCGGCTTGACCAGCACATCGTCGGCGCCCTCGCGCATGGCGGCGACGGCGGCCTCGACGCTGGGGAACTCGGAGATCGCGACGAACGCCGCGCGACGATGTCGGCGACGCAGCGATTGGAGCATGGTCAGGGGTTCGGCGAGGCCGATGACCGCCCCCGCGAGATCCGGATCGGACTCGAACGCCTCGATCGCTTCGGGCTCGGTCCCGACCCCGATCACCGCTGCGTCCGCCTCCTCGAGGGCCATGCCGATCGCCTCGCGGACGAATCGGTCCGGGTCGATCACCAGGATCCGGCGGCCTGCCAAGTTCGACGCCGTCGTGTCCGACCTGTCCATGGAAGCTCCGCGCCGCGACGTCCCTGAGCGGTCCGAGGGGCCGGATTCCGCCACCAATGACCTTCTTCGGCCCCTGGGTCGACGCCCATTCGGACACTCTCGTCCAGTCGCGGTCGTTGAGGGATCCGTGCCCCCACAAGACGGCGTTCAGGTCCGAGAACCGCCTGTTCGGAATGATTCGAGCCACCCCCGTGGGGGGGGGGCGACCCCCAACGTGGAACATCCTGACAATTCCCTTGGTGGGGCGCGGCCGGGTCTGTAGGTTCACCACATACGGCCCGGCGGCGGTGTTGGAGGAGAACACCGTCGTCCGGCCGGTTTTTTGTCGGCACCCCGGGGACTGGATCCGCTTGCCGGAGCATCCTGCCGGATCCGCCCAGCGGAGGCGATCCCCACCCGATCGCGCGGCTGGGCGACGGCGGGGGAGTTGGACCTTGGGCGTTGTTCCTCCGGTGAACCGCCCCAACCGCGGCAACTTCCCCGGATCCGTGCCATAACAGTGTTCGTCGGGCGTTTGCCGCGACCTGCGGCAGGTCGCCGCGACTTCCCGAACCGGAGCCCCATCCATGAACGTGCTCGATGCTCTCGATGCTCAACCGATCGCCCGCGGTCGCGCCCGGCTGTTCGCCGTCGCCGCCGCGGCCTTCACCATCACGCTGCTGCTGCCAACTTCGCTGCCGATCGGCGACCTCCTGTCCGAAGCATCCGCGCAGGATGGTGCCGGCGAGCGGGGCCAGGGCGGCCGAGGCGGCGAAGGTCGCCGCGGCGGTCGCGGCGGCATGCGGGGCGGCATGGGCGGCGGCATGCGGGACATCCGCGAGCTGATGGAGCCCGACTTCGTCCGCCGCGACGTGCCGTTGTTCGTGACGCAGCTCGAGCTCGACGAGACCCAGTCGCTCGTCGTCGAGACGCTCATGAGCGACTACGAGGCCGACTACAACGACGCGGTCTCGGGCGTGACCGATCGCCTTCGCGACATGGGCCGGCAGATGTTCTCCAACATGGTCACCCCGGAGATGCGCACCCGCTTCCAGGACGAGGCCCGGGCGATCCGCGAGGAGATCCAGGCGATGGAGGCCGAGCAGGGCGGCGAACTCGATCGCGAGGCGGTGCGGAACATGTGGCGAGAGCGCATGGGCCGGCTCCAGCAGGAGATGATGGAGGAGCAGGGCGACAACGGCGCGGGCGCGGCGATGCGGGCCACCATGGGCGAGATGTTCGAGCGCCTGCAGGCGTGGCAGAACCGCAAGGAGACGATGCGGACCGAGTTCGTGGCTGGACTCCAGGCCCAGCTCACCGACGAGCAGCTCGTCCTCTGGCCCGCGTTCGAGCGATTCCTGATTCGCGAGAAGGGACTGCCCCGGGCCCGGCTTTCTGGTGAGGGCCTCAACCTGTTCCTCGTCGTCGACGAGGCGCGTCTTCCCGAAGAGAGCTACGGCAAGATCGGTGGCATCCTCGACGAGTACGAGGTGGTGCTCGACCAGGCGATCCGCACCCGCGACAGCGTGGTCGCGCAGACCTCGGCGGATCTCTACCGCGGCATCGAGAAGGGCGACGTCTCCGCCGCGATGAAGTCGATGGAGCGACAGATGCAGGTTCGTCGCGCCCTTCGCGACGTCAACGACCTCTACCGCGGCCAGCTCGTCGCGGCGCTCGGCGAGACCGACGAGTCCAAGGCGCTCGACCGGGCGATCCTCGAGGCCGGCTACGAGCGGGTCTACTCCGAGATGCCCACCGAGCGGGCCTTCGACGTGGCCATCGCTCTCGACGGGCTCGACGCGGACGTGCTCGAGGGCGTGTTGGGTCTGCAGGCGGCGTTCGAGGCCGAACTCGCCTCGCGGAACGCCCAGCTGCTCGGCCTGACCAGGCGGTACGAGCCCGAACAGCAGCTCGAGGAGGCCGAGCGATTCGTCTCGGCGATCTCGGGCATGCTTGCCGGCGGGGGCTTCAATCCCGGCGGCTTCGGTGACTTCGGCGGTCGCGAGGACGACCCGATGGGCGAAGCGATGGACGCCCGACGCGAACTCGACCGGTCCTACCGCGAGCGACTCGAGTCGCTGCTGACGCCCGAGCAGATCGAGCAGCTCCCCGCGACCCGGCGTGGCCGAGGTGGCGGGCAGTTCGCCCAGATGCGCGAGCAGGCGCTCGAGCGGTTCGACAAGGATGGCGACGGCGAACTGAGCAGTGAAGAGCGACGCGAGATGATGGAGACGATCCGCAGCGAAGGCGGCTTCGGCGGCCGGGGTGGCCGTGGCGGCCAGGGCGGCGGCGAAGGTGGTCGGGGCGGCCGTGGCGGCCAGGGCGGTGGCGAAGGTGGTCGGGGCGGCCGTGGCGGCCAGGGCGGCCCGGGTGGCCGCGGTGAGAACAACTGACGCCGTTCTGACGCTCCAGTTCCCAGTTCACCCACCGCCGTCCCTTCATGGGGCGGCGGTGTTCGTCTGGGACGAGCATCGAGGCGGAGCGAACGGATTCGATCGTCGAATTCGGTCCAGACCGCGTCCGAGAGTTCGTTCCGATTTCCGTGCCAGTCATCGATTGCGGATTTGCCGCGCGCGATCCGGAGGGCGCGGATCTACGCTCGTCTCAAACAGGAGCATCTCGCATGCGGACATTCGATCTCGTTCGGCGGCTGTGTTTGGCAGCGCCGATCGCCTTGGTGGTCGCGTCGGCACGCGGTGCCGGCGACGACTTCGCCTTCACGCTTCTTCACAACAACGATGCCGAGTCGAGGCTCATCAGCGTCCGGAGCACGCAGCCCGACTTTGGCGGCGTGGCAAGGTTCGCGACCGTGGTCGCGAATGCGCGAGCCGCCGCAGGCCAAGGCAACAGCCTGCTCGTGACCTCCGGCGACAATGTGCTCGCCGGACCGGAATGGGATTGCGGGACTCGCAACGGCGTGCCGTTCCTCGATTCGATCGCGCTCACCGAGATCGGATACGACGCCATCTGCCTCGGGAATCACGAGTTCGACTTCGGACCCGATGTGCTCGCCGAGTTGATCGAGGGCGTCGGAAACGGGATCCCATTCCTCTCCGCGAACCTCGATGTGTCGCCGGTGCCTTCGCTCGCCGCCCTCGCGGATGCGGGCCGAATCGCCGCGTCCGCGGTGTTCGAGGTCGGTGGTCGTGAGATCGGAGTCGTCGGGGCGACCACGCCCGCGCTTCCCTACCTCTCGAGCCCCGGTGCGGTGATCGTCGATGCGGACGTTCGAGCGGCGGTGCAGTCCGCGATCGACGAACTCCTCGCGAGCGGAGTCGGGATCATCGTGTTGACGAGCCACATGCAGAACATCGGGGAGTCGGTCGAACTGATCTCGACGCTCTCGGGTGTCGACATCGCGATCGCGGCGGATGGCGCCGATCTCCTGGCGAATCCGGGAACGCCGCTCCTGCCGGGCGACGAGCCGGCCGGTCCCTATCCGAAGCTGGCCGCCGATGCCGACGGCCGAATCGTGCCGGTGGTCGCGACGGCGGACGGCTACTCCTATCTGGGGCGGCTCTCGGTCACCTTCGATGCCGCGGGCGAACTCGTCTCGATCGATCCCACCAGCGGTCCGATCCGGGTGCTCGGAGGCGATGCTCCGGACGCGGTCGACGGCGATCCGGTCGTGGAGGCGACGGTCTTCGAGCCGGTCTTCGAGTGCGTGTCGGGCCTGGCGGAGAGCCTGGTGGCCCAGTCGGAGGTTCCGCTCGACGGCATCCGCCAGAACGTGCGATCGCGGGAGACCAACGAAGGCAACCTGATCGCCGATGCGCTGCTCGAGGCGGCGGCGAACATCGCCAAGTCGTCCGGAGTCCCGGTGCCGGACGTCGCCCTGATGAATGGCGGCGGCATTCGCAACGACTCGATCCTGCCGCCCGGCGACATCAGCGAACTCGACACCTACCTCATGCTGCCGTTCGTCAACTTCATCACGGTGGTCCCCGAGGTCCCGGTGGCCCGCTTCAAGGAGTTGCTCGAGAACGCGGTCTCCAGAGTCGCGGTGCCGGCCGGCTACCCGGACTCCGGCACCGGGCGGTTCGCCCAGGTCTCCGGATGCCGATTCACCTTCAACGTCGACCTTCCGCCCGGCTCCCGCGTGCGCGGCGTGATCCTGTCGAGCGGATCGGTGATCGTGTCCAACGGCGTTCCGGTCGAGGGAGCCGCTCCGATCTCGATCGTGCTGCCGGACATCCTGGCTCGAGGAGGCGACGAGTATCCGCTGGCGGACCTTCCGTTCGTGAACCTCGGCGTTACCTGTCAGAGGGCGCTGGTGGAGTATCTCGAGGTGGGCCTTGGCGGCGAGATCACCGCGGAGATGTATCCCGTCGAGGGACAAGGCCGAATCGTCCGACTCGAGGATCCGGCCGATCTCAACGACGACAGCCGGATCGATGCCGCCGATCTCGCGATGCTGCTCGGATGGTGGGGACCCTGCCGACCCAAGGGCGACTGCGCCGCGGATCTCGACCATGACGGCGTCGTTGGTCCTTCGGATGTCACGATTCTGCTCGCCTCCTGGACCCTCTGAACAGGGCGTGCGTCGGAGCGGAGGGGCTCCGACACGCGTCCGCGCCTCGCGGCCCCGACGTCTTCGTCGGGGCCGCTCTGCTGCGCTGCCGG
>Ga0075475_10000294_pt1 | contig 22263 bp, 19 predicted proteins | sample DEB08_DNA_10_FD_76342 | JGI IMG/M metagenome (GOLD analysis project Ga0075475, IMG submission 76342) | Aqueous microbial communities from the Delaware River and Bay under freshwater to marine salinity gradient to study organic matter... | ecosystem: Environmental > Aquatic > Marine > Coastal ... | reverse complement strand
TTCGCCAACGCGATGCTCGCCAGCGGCGAGTTCACCGGCCTTCTCGACGACGTCGAAGCCGATCCCCTCGGCGTCGCAGGCCAGGCGATGGGCACGCTTCTCGGGTTCATTCCCAGTGGAGACCAGCGTCTCGCGATGGCAAGGGCCGACGCGCTGCGAGACTATGTTCGGGCGATCACCGAACTCCGGGAGACGCTCGCCGCCATCGATCGTGTGGACATCGTCTCCAACGGCGTCCCCGCCGTTCCGACCGCACTGAGGCATCGGCTCGCCGAGGCGTTGGCGGCGCTCGCCGATGCCGAACAGGCCGCGGTCCGAGCGTGGGCACCATCCCCGTGAGCCTCCCGGGCATCGAGCGGATCGAAGATCTCGAGGACCCTCGCCTCGATCCCTTTCGAGGGATCCGCGATCGGGAGCTGCGGGGTCGCGACGGCGTGTTCATGGCGGAGTCGCTGCGGGTGGTGCGGCGGCTGCTTCGAAGCGGTCGGCCGGTTCGGGAGATCCTCGTGACCACGACCGCGGCCGCGGAGATCGATCGCGAACTCTCCGCGGCCCTCGACCGCGAGTCGCCGCCACGCATCGTCGAGGTTCCGGACGGGCTGCAGGAGTCGATCGCGGGGAGTCGCTTCCACGGCGGCGCTCTCGCGATCGGGGTGCGGCCGCGCCGCGATCCGCCGCTCGAGGAGATCCTCGACGCCGTCGAGCGAGCCGAGCCAGACCCCCGGCGTCGTCGCATCGTGCTGGCCGAGGGCGTGACGCACCCGGACAACATCGGTTCGATCTTCCGCAGCGCCGCCTGTCTCGGCGCACATGCCATCCTGCTCGACGGCCGATGCGCCGATCCGCTGCTTCGCAAGGCGATCCGCTACTCGATGGGCCGCGTGTTCTCGTTGCCGTGGACCACGGTGGCGGACGCGTCGGAGGCGATCGGGATCCTGCGTCGGCGGGACTACCTGTTGTGCGCCGCCGAGACCGACGCTCGCGCCGTACCGCCATGGACCATCGATCGCCGAAGGCCGATCGCCATCGCCGTCGGCGCGGAGGCCGCGGGCCTTCCCGCCGCAACCCTCGCCGCCGCCGATGCGGTGATCTCGATTCCCGTCGGCGAGAGCGAGGCGTCCGAGCCGGACGACGTCGCGTCGCTGAACGTCTCGGTCGCGACGGCGATCGTGCTGGCGGAGCTGCGTCCCGATCGGCCGTCGGGCGAGTCCGATTCGCTCAACCGCTGACCGCCGGCTGCGCGGAGGCGACCACATCGGCGGCTCTCGCCGGACGTTCGAGGTCCTTCTCGTCGATCCGCTCGATGCGTGCGCCAAGCTGGTTGAGGGCCAGTTCCATCCTGTGGTAGCCGCGATCGAGGTGGTAGACCCGATGCACCACGGTCTCGCCCTCGGCGGCGAGTCCCGCCAGGACGAGGCATGCCGAGGCCCGGAGATCTCCCGCCATCACGGGGGCGCCGACGAGCGGCGGGCCTCCCGCCACCACGACCACCGACCCTTGTCGAAGCAGACTCGCACCCATCCGCGTCAGCTCGGCGACGTGCATGAATCGCTCGGGGTAGATCTTCTCCGTGACCACGCTGTTGCCCCGGGCGAGGCACAGCAGCGACATGAACTGGGCCTGAAGGTCGGTGGGGAATCCCGGATGCGGCTGGGTCGTGATCACCGAGGGTCGCAGATTGCGTTCCGATCCGACCCGCACGCTGCAGCGCATCGGATCCGACGCGGCGTCCTCGGGAGTCACCGAGACGCCGATCTCCCGAAACCGATCGATCGCCGCCAACAGCGCGTCGTACGGGAAGTCCTCCAGCACCACCTCGCCGTTGGTCATCGCCGCGGCGATCGCATAGGTCGCCGCCACGATCCGGTCTGGAATCACCTCGTGGTCGGCTCCTCCGAGTTCCTCGACCCCCTCGACGACGATCCGGGGGCTTCCCGCACCCCGAATCTTCGCCCCCATCGAACTCAGCAGCCGGGCGAGATCGACGATCTCCGGCTCGCACGCCGCCGATTCGATGACGGTGGTGCCCTCGGCGAGCGTGGCCGCGGACATGATGTTGGCGGTGCCCAGCACCGTCGAACCGAACGGACCGCCGAGGAAGACCGTCGCGCCGCGCAGCCTCGACGCCGTCGCCACGATGTCGCCGCCTTCGAGTCGGATCTTGGCTCCGAGGGCCTCGAGCCCCCGGAGATGCAGGTCGACGGGGCGAGCGCCGAAGGCGCACCCGCCCGGCATCGCCACCACCGCCCGACGGCGCTTGGCGAGCATCGGGCCAAGGACGCAGATGCTCGCCCGCATGGTCCTGACGACCTCGTATCGGGCCGTCCCCGACTCCATGTCCACGCAGTGGAGATCGACGGTGCCGCCCTCGCGGCGACTCTCGACCCCGAGTTCTCCGAGCAGGCCGCACATGTTGCCCACGTCGCTCAGATCGGGCACGTTTCGCAGCCGGATCGGCTCCTCGGTCAGCAGCGAAGCGGCCATCAGCGGCAAGGCGGCGTTCTTCGATCCATCGACCCGCAGGCGCCCGGAGAGCCGGTGGCCGCCCTGGATTCGGAAGGTCTGCATGGGTGCTCGGCTCCCTCGACTCGGTCGTCCTGACGATTCCGCGGGCTCCGACCCGCGGCCTGGCACACCCGTCGCCGGATCCACCGACGAACGTCCCGGAATCCATCGGGTCCTCGCTGCCGCCGCCTGCAGCCACGCCCGTCGGGGCGCGCCATCGAGACGACCCGGAGAACCGCAACCGCCCCACCGCTCTTTGTCGCAGCGGAGGTGAACCGCCCGAATGCGATGCTACCGGCGGGCCGATCTCTTGTGGTACGGACGCGCCGCCGTTGCGGGGCGACCGACTGAGGAGAAGGACATGCGACATCGCCCCGCCATCGTCTCGACCGCCGCACTGCTCACCCTGGTCGCGGCCCCCACGGCACCGGCCCAGGACGTTCCCGAACGATTCACCCTGACCGGCGTCGTGCGGGACTTCAAGGAGCGGTCCGTGGCCGACGGGCACCCGGACTTCGAGCGAGCGCCCGACAACGGGTTCGGCCTCTACTGCGGCAACATCGCCCAGGATCTCGACTCGGCGGGCAAGCCGGTCTTCGTGGGGGGCGGACGACGCGTCTACTGGCCGTGGCGAACCGCGGACAACGTGGCGATCGCCCCCCATCTCGCCGATCCGGCACTGGGAGACGTCAGCGGCTACTGGGGTCCCTACGACTCCGGTGGCGTGACGTCCACGGAGAACTTCGGCCAGTGGTTCCGAGACATCCCCGGCCTCAACCTGTCCCGCACGCTCGAGCTCGAGCTGGTCCGGCAGGCCGACGGCCTCTTCGTCTTCGACAGTGCCACGCTGGAGCCCTACGCGTCGATCGGCGGGTTCTTCCCCATCGACAACGAGCTGTTCGGAAACTCCGGAGGGGAACCCGACCACAACTACCACTTCACCCTCGAGATGGCCGCGGAGTTCGTCTACGACGCCGACGCCGGGCAGGTCTTCACCTTCACCGGCGACGACGACGTCTACGTCTTCATCAACGGCCGTCTCGTCATCGACCTCGGTGGCGTCCACGGGGTGACGACCCAGTCGGTGCTGGTGGATCGCCTCGGCCTCGAGGACGGTCAGGCGTACCACTTCAAGTTCTTCTTCGCCGAGCGGCATCGGACCCAGTCGAACTTCAAGATCACCACCAACATGCTGCTCGAAGGCTCCGACGGCCAGACCATCACCGCCGCGTACGACTGATCGGTCGCGGCCGATCGAGGTCGGCCCGCCCCGCGCGTCCCCTGGCGTTCGGCGACGCCGAATCCGCGGACGCCGCGTCGGGTGGGTCGGCCTCGGGGCAGGTCCTAGACTGGCGGCGTGACCCAAGCCTCCCCCTCGACGTCGTCGCCCGAAACCACCGACGCCCCCGTTCTCGCCGCCGCGGAGATCCACGTCGTGGGCCCGCAGGAGCCGGTGACGGGTCGAGTGGTCTCGTCGCGCCTCTGCACCCGCGGCAAGTCCGCCAGCTTCATCCGCCACGTGGCGATCGACATCGGCGACACGCCGCTCGCCGGACGCTTCCGGGCCGGCCAGTCCTTCGGAATCGTGCCGCCGGGCGAGGACGAACGAGGGCGGCCGCACAAGCTGCGTCTCTACTCGCTGGCCAGCCCGAGCTTCGGCGAGGACGGCGCGGGACGCGTCATCTCGACCACGCCCAAGCGACTGATCGCCGAGCGGACCCCGCAGCGGGAGGGCGACGATCCCGAGGATCACCGCCTGTTCCTCGGCACCTGCAGCAACTACGTCTGCGACCTCCGCGCCGGCGACGAGGTCCTCGTGACCGGGCCGGCCGGCAAGCGATTCCTGCTTCCCGCCGAACCGGACAAGCACGACTATCTGTTCCTCGCCACGGGAACCGGCATCGCTCCGTTTCGAGGAATGGCCCTGGAACTCATGCGGGGCCCCGGTGGACCGACGTCGAGTCGGGTCGAAGTCGTGATGGGCTCGCCCTACACCAGCGACCTGCTGTACGACGATCTCTTCTCCGACCTCGCTGCCGAGCACTCCAACTTCGCCTACCACCCCGTGGTCAGTCGCGAGCGACGCGACGACGGCGGGCCGGGCGAGTACGTCCACGGACATCTGGAACGCCGTCTCGACGAGCGATTCCGCGAGATGCTCGAGAGCCCTCGCACCCTCGTCTACATGTGCGGCCTTGCCGGCATGCAGATCGGCGTGTTCCGAATGCTCGGCCGCCACGGCCTGCATGGGCCCTACTTGAAGTTGCACGAGCAGATCGCGGACGTCGATCCCGCCGACTGGACCGACGACCAGATCAAGCGGCGGGTCCGACACGGGCCGCGCTGCATGCTCGAGGTGTACTGAGGCCCGCCGCCGATCGGCTCCGGTGTCGATCGGGATCGCACCGGGAAGACCCGCAAGAAAGAAGACGCCGCCCCGGATCGGGACGGCGTCGATTCGTGTCTGGTCGTCGAAGGAGGGTCGCCGCGGAACTCAGCGGGCGAAGTGCGCGAAGGCGCGGTTGGCCTCGGCCATCTTGTGGGTCTGCATCCGCACCGCCATGGCCTTGCCTTCGCCGCGAGCGGCATCCCAGAGTTCGCGAGCGAGGCGTGCCGCCATCGGCTTGCCACGCTCCTCGCGGGCCGCGTTGATGACCCAGCGGAACGTGAGCGACTGCTGACGACGACGGTTCAACTGCATCGGAACCTGATAGTTCGCACCACCAACGCGCTTCGAACGCACCTCCACCTGCGGGCGGACGTTGTCGATGGCCAGGCGGAACAACTCGATCGCCGTCTCCGGCGCCCCCTCGATCTTCTCCTTGTCGAGACGCGACTGGATCAGATCGAGTGCCCCGTAGACGATCCGCATCGCGGTCGCCTTCTGCCCGCGGATCATGATGCAGTTGATGAACTTGCTGAGCAGCAGATCGTCGAATCGGGGATCGGGACGAAGCTGATCTTCGCTCTTGGTGATGCGGCCGGCCATGTTCGGACTCCTGTGTGGGCTCTGGGGCGACGGGCCCCGTAGTTCACCGCGATCGGGAGATGGGCATTCCCAGGAATCGGATCGCGGTTACCTGCCCTGCGTATTGGTCTGGGTTGAAGATTGGTGGAACGGACGAACGGACTCGATCTCGAACCGTCGAATCACGCTTCTCGGATCACTGGATCACTGAATCACTGGATCATTTCTTGGCGGCGGACTTGCGCTTGACGCCGTACTTCGACCGCCCCTGTCGCCGACCGTCCACGCCGAGGCAGTCGTGCGCGCCGCGAACGATGTGGTAGCGGACGCCCGGAAGATCGCGAACGCGTCCTCCGCGGACGAGCACGATCGAGTGCTCCTGCAGGTTGTGCTCTTCGCCGCCGATGTAGGCGCTCACTTCCTTGCCGTTGGACAGGCGGACGCGGGCCACCTTCCGCTGCGCGGAGTTGGGCTTCTTCGGCGTCACGGTTCGGACCTGCAGGCACACCCCCCGCTTCTGCGGGCAGGCGGCGAGGTCCTTGACCTTGCTCTTGGACGGGGGATCGACGCGGGGGCGTCGGACCAGCTGGTTGATCGTGGGCATGAACGACGGCCTCTTTGGGGGAATCGGAGAAGGTACCGTCGCCCCCCTGACCTGGCAAGGGTCCACATCGGTCCTTTCCACTCGGCTCCGCTCGACGACTCGCTGCCCTTGCCCTCAGCGGCGAGGGCGACGGGCCGCCCCCGCCGGGCGGGGCACCGCCGCCACGGCGAGTCGATCGCATCTCTCGTTCTCGACATGTCCGTCGTGGCCCCGGACCCAGACCGTTCGGAGGGTCCGTTCGGCCGCCAGAATGTCGAGACGCTTCCACAAATCGGCGTTCTTGACCGGCCCCGACGTCGTCCGCCACCCCCGCCGCTTCCACCCCACAAGCCACTCCGAAAGGCCCTTGGTGACGTACTGACTGTCGGAATGCAGGGTCACCTCGGCACCCGCCGGGACCTGCTGGAGGCCTTCGATGACCGCCGTCAGCTCCATCCGGTTGTTGGTGGTGGAGGTCTCTCCCCCCGCCTGCTCTCGCTCGCCGTCGGTTCCCCGAAGCACGAAGGCCCAGCCGCCGGGGCCTGGATTGCCCTCGCAGGCCCCATCCGTGAAGAGATCGAACGTCGCCATGGTGCGCGAATCGTAGCGAGACGCCCCTCGAGAGCGATCCGCCCCCTCCCGGACCGAAGTTGCCGCCGGTCAGAACCGGGATCGAGTTCTTGACACCCCCCGAGGAGCCCCATACCTTGCTCGGTTCGACGCTTGGGACGCCGCGTGGCGGTCAAAGCCTGAGGTCGGGCGTGGGTCGTACACGCCCTCCCGGCACGTCCCTTCAGGCCCTTTCAGCGAGTCCGAACCATGGCCGTTCCAGCCTTTCGTCAGTCCCACGGCCGCAGCCGACGCCGGCGTGCCCATCAGGCCCTCCGCAATCCGCACGCGGTGTCCTGTCCCAACTGTGGGCAGGTCAAGCAGCCCCATCGCGCTTGCCGCCACTGCGGTTACGTGCGGCCCGGCCTGACCGTCCGCACAGGCAACGCCTGACCGGTCGTTCTCGCTCGGTTGCACAGGCGGTGACCCGACCGGTTCTCGATCCCCCGAACCCGCCGCTCATCGAGGAAAGCAGAGGCACATGCGAATCGGCGTGGACGTCATGGGTGGCGACCACGCGCCCGGCGAGATCCTCAAGGGCGCGTTTGCGGCGCTCGAGCAGCTCGACGCGGACGATCGCATCGCCCTCGCCGGCGATCGGGATCTGATCGCCGAGGCGATCGCGGAACGAGGCATCGACGATCCCCGGATCGAGATCATCGGCACCACCGAGGTGATCGAGATGGCGGCGCCGCCGGTCGACAGCGTCCGGCAGCGTCCCGACAGTTCGATCGTCGTGCTGGCCCGCATGAGCGGCCCCAAGGAGGCGAAGCTCGACGGCTGGCTCTCCGCCGGAAACACCGGTGCCTGCGTCACCGCGAGCCAGTTCCACATGAAGCGTCTGCCGGGCGTGCATCGCCCCGGCATCGCCGTGACCGTGCCCACCTTCGCCGGCCCCATCGTGCTGCTCGACGTGGGCGCCAACATCGCCCCGAAGCCGCATCACCTCGCCCAGTACGGGGTGATGGGCAGGGTCTTCTCGCAGAAGGTCCTCGGAGTCGAGAATCCCCGGGTCGCCTTGATGAACGTGGGCGGCGAGGAGCAGAAGGGCACCACCGAGATGAAGCGGGCGCGGGACCTGCTCCGGTCGTCGCGCGACACGAACTTCATCGGCTACGTCGAGGGCCGCGGCGTCTTCAACGGCGAGGCCGACGTGGTGATCACCGACGGCGTCGTGGGCAACGTCATGCTCAAGCTCGCCGAGGGCCTTTCCGCGGGCATCTTCAAGGCGATCGCCGCCGAGGTGATGGAGATCGATCCGTCGCTCGCCCTCCGTCTCGAGCCCGTCGTGCGAAGCATCTACGCCAAGCACGACTACCACGAGTACGGCGGAGCACCTCTGCTCGGCGTCAACGGGTACAGCATCATCGCCCACGGCTCCAGCGTCGCCCGCACCATCACCAACGCGATCCTTCGAACCCGCCAGTTCGCCCAGAGCGGCCTCAACGACGCCATGGTCTCCGCACTGGCCGAGATGGAAGAAGTCCCGGCATGACCCCACCGCCCTGTGGCGTGCGACTCGCCGGCACCGGAAGCAAGGTGCCGGATCGGGTGCTGAGCAACCACGATCTCGAGAAGATTCTCGACACCAGCGACGAGTGGATCGTGCAGCGCACGGGCATTCGCGAACGGCGCGTCTGCGATCCCGAGACGGAAGGGACCTTCACGCTCGGCCGGGACGCCCTGACGGCCGCGCTTGCGGATGCGGGCATGGTGGGCAGCGATCTCGACCTGATCGTCTGCGGCACCTGCACCGGCGAGATGGCCTGCCCGTCGGTCTCCTGTCGGATCGCCGCCGCGGTCGAGGCCACCCCGGCCGCGGCGTTCGACGTGACCGCGGCCTGCTGCGGATTCGTCTACTCGATCAACATCGCGGAGAGCCTCATCAGGTCGGGTCGGTTCCGCAGCGTGGGCGTCATCGGCGTCGATGCCATGAGCTCGATCATCGACTACGACGACCGTTCGGTCAGCATCCTCTTCGGCGACGCCGCCGGCGCGGCGGTGCTGGTTCGGGACGACGACCCCGGCCGCGGCTGCATCTACCAGCGAATGCACGCGGACGGGAGCGGGTGGGAGAGCCTCTACATCCCCCGCCGCGAGCGGGAGGTGCCCGAGCACGATCGCGACAACCCCATCCGTCTCGGCCATCTTCGAATGAACGGCCGCGAGGTGTTTCGCTTCGCCGTCACCCGATTCCGCGAGACCGTGGAGGACGCCCTCGCCGGCACGGGCCTCTCGGTCGACGACGTCTCGCTGTTCGTGTGCCACCAGTCCAACGAGCGGATCATCGCGGCGGCGCGGGAGAAGATCGGCATCCCGGAGGAGAAGATGCCGGTCAACATCGACCGCTTCGGCAACAGCTCGGCGGGCAGCGTGGGCCTGTTGTTCGACCAGCTTCGGAAGTCGGGCCGGTGTCGCGAAGGCGAGATCGTCTGCCTCGTCGCCTTCGGAGGCGGGATGACCTGGGCCAGCAGCGTCTGGAGGATCTGATCGGATGAGCATTCGATGAGCGGCCAAGGCCAACTGGTCCTGCTTTGTCCCGGGCAAGGCGCGCAGAAGGTCGGCATGGGCAGGACGTGGGCGGACTCCTGCCCCGCCGCCGCGCAGACCTTCGCCGCGGCGGACGAGGCGCTGGCGGGGCTCGACGCCTTCGGCGACGTCCCCTTGAGCGCCCGGTGCTTCGACGGACCATCCGAACATCTCGACCGGACCGACATCGCCCAACCGGCGCTGTTCACCTGCGCCGTCGCGAGTTGGCAGGGCCTGCTCGAGCGGAACGAATCGGGAACGGTCGTCGCCGGCGCTGGCCTGAGCCTCGGCGAATACACCGCACTGCATCTCGCAGGCGCCTTCACGTTCGTGGACGCGTTGCGACTGGTCGCCTTGCGGGGGCGCCTGATGCAGCAGGCGGCCGAATCGAGCGAGGGCGGCATGGTCGCCCTGATCGGCGCCGACGAGGCCAAGGCCGAGGAACTCGCAGCCGCAGCCCGCGGCGGAGGCGTCCTGGTCTGCGCGAACTTCAACGCCCCGGGCCAGATCGTCCTCTCCGGGGATCGCTCCGCCTGCGAGCGGGCGGTCGAGAAGGCCGGCGAACTCGGCGTCCGGGCCACCCCGCTGCAGGTCGCCGGAGCGTTCCACAGCCCTCTCATGCAACCTGCCGCGGACGGCCTTGCCGAGGCCCTCGCCAAGGTGGAGATCCGTGATCCGAGGTTCCCGGTCTGGTCCAACGTCACCGCAAGACCCCACGAGAAGGGTGATCCGGACGCTCTGCGGAAAAGGCTGGTTGAGCAGCTTGTGAAGCCCGTACGATGGAGTCAGGGTTGCGAGGACTTGATCGCCGCGGTTCATGGCGGCGATGGGAACTTCCCGCCGACCTTCCACGAACTGGCCCCCGGCACCGTGCTGCGGGGCCTGATGCGACGGATCGACCGGACCTGCGAGGTGATCAGCCATGACGGACCTCCCGATGCCTGAACGACCAATCAATCGAAGCACCTACCGAAGCACCGACGGCCGCTTCCGCCTCGCCATGGGGGCGATGCTCGCGGGTGGCCTCGTTGCCGGCCTCGCCGCCTGCGGTGAGGAACCGCCGCCACCGGCTCCGGTGGTCCAGGCTCCGCCGCCGGCCCCGGGACCACCGCCGCCGCCGCCGGTGACCCCCATCGCCGACCTGATGGTCCAGCTCGGCATCGACGAGCGGGTGAATCTTCCCGAGGACAAGGCGCCCGGCACCGACGCGGAGCGGATCGCCGTGCTGAAGTTCTGCGACGCGTTCGTTCGCGGCAACCACGCGTCGGTCCGCCCGATGCTGTCCTTCCCGGATCAGCTGCAGTTGGATCTCCTCGTCGAGGATGGCACGTGGTCGGAGACCGCCGATCTCGTTTCGCGGGTCGACGTGCAGACCGGTCGCAGCCCCGAGGGCGACGACGCGATGCTTGCGATCTTCCACACCGGCCTGCAGTTCCAGCCTCAGCTGTGGCTCATGGAAGTTGCCGGTCAGGATGCGACATTCGACGCCTTGCCGACGCCGCCGGACATCATGAATCGCCTGAGCGGCGAAGACTGGATCGCGGCGTGGTTCGATGTCAACGCAGCGGAGATCGCCAGAGCCTCCGACCCCGACGACGAGGTCGTGATCCCTCAGCAGGACTTCTCCGAGGCCGCCGAGTTCGCGGACACAGGATCCGGTCCGGGCATCACCCCCGCCGGAGCCCCCAGCCCGGGGGTGCCGGGGCGACGGATGCCCGGCGGAACCCCGGTGGCTCCTCCACGCGGCCCGCTCGGTCGCTGACTCGACCCCGGGCCTGCGACACCCGCAGCGTCCGCTACACTCCCAGCAAGTTCGAAGACGCCCGCCGACATGGCGGGCGTTTCTCGATCCACGTTCCGACCGCCCTACGCACCCTCTTCTGGAGCATCGCCATCGACCGCAGAGTCGCCATCGTGACCGGCGCGAGTCGCGGCATCGGCCGTGCCATCGCCACCCGCCTCGCCGCCGACGGCCGACATGTGGTCGCGGCAAGTCGATCCGCCGGGGATCTCGAGACCCTCGTGAGCGAGATCGCCGCCGCGGGAGGCAGTGCCGAGTTTCGTACCTGCGACGTCGGCAGCTCCGAGGAGATGACCGGCCTCGTCGAGTCGGTGGCGGAGGCCCACGGCCGCCTCGACATCCTGGTGAACAACGCGGGCGTCACCCGCGACGGTCTGCTGCTCCGGATGAGCGACGAGGACTTCGACACCGTGCTGAACGTCAATCTGCGTTCGGCGTTCGTCGCGTGCCGGGCGGCGGCCCGACCGATGATGCGCGGCAAATTCGGACGCATCGTGAACGTCGGATCGGTGTCGGGGCTCACCGGCAACGCTGGACAGGCCAACTACGCCGCGGCCAAGGCCGGTCTCGTCGGCCTGACGAAGACCATCGCCAAGGAACTCGGCGCCAAGGGCATCACCGCCAACGTGATCGCCCCGGGCTTCATCGAGACCGACATGACCGCGGCCCTGCCGGACGCCGTCCGGCAGCAGGTCCTGCCCCAGATCCCGCTGAGACGGTTCGGCGCCGCCGAGGACATCGCTGCCGCCGCCGCCTACGCGACCTCGGACGAGGCCGGCTACATGACCGCCCAGGTGCTGGTGGTGGATGGGGGCCTCGCGACCTGAACCCCGTCTCGTCGCCGGGTCCGACGGCCACTCTCCGGGGGAGGGTCCCGATCCCCGGCCCGGCTGTCCGAACCCGCCGGTTCCGCTATATTCACCGCCCGAATTCAGACGTCCGAGGTCCGACGTCCGCCACCCGGACGCGAGGAGAGCCCACCGTGACCGAGCAAGAAATCGAAACGAAGGTGATCGACATCGTCGCCGACCAGATGGGCGTCGACAAGAGCCAGATCACCCGCGAGACCGCCTTCACCGACCTCAACGCCGACAGCCTCGACATCGTCGAGCTGGTGATGGAGTTCGAGGACGAGTTCGAGACGTCCATCCCGGACGACCAGGCCGAGAAGATCCAGAACATCGGCCAGGCCATCGACTTCATCAAGGCCAACATGAACAACGGCTGACGCCGTCGTCGCGAGACCGCTCTCCCCGGAGCGCGGTCTCGCGGTGTTTCGAGTCGCCGTGTTCGCGCCCTCGGGCGCTCCCTACCCCATGCGAACGATTCAGCTCAGGCGGGTGGTCGTCACCGGCCTCGGTGCCATCACCGACCTCGGGCACAACGTCCCCGACACCTGGAGCGGCCTCAAGGAGGGACGCTCCGGCATCGACACGATCGAGTCCTTCGAGCAGTCCGAGGAGTGGACGGTGCGGTTCGCCGGCGAGGTCCGAGACTGGGACCCGACGCAACTCATCGACGCCCGCGAGGCGAAGCGAATGGATCGCTTCTGCCACCTCGGCCTGTGGGCCGCCGAAGAGGCGGCCAAGGACTGCGGCATCGACTTCGAGACCGGCGACCACGGCCGCCGCGGCGTCGTGATCGGTTCGGGCATCGGCGGCATCCTCACCATCGAGGAGGGCTATCGAAAGCTCCTCAAGACCGGCCCTCGAAAGATCAGCCCCTTCGTCGTGCCGAAGCTGATGGTCAACGCCTGCGCCGGCAACGTCTCGATCCGACACCATCTCAAGGGCGCCAACTCCGCGACCGCCACCGCCTGCGCGACTGGCGGTCACGCGATCGGCACCGCCTTCCACCTGATCCAGCGCGGCCTCGCGGACGTGATGTTCGCCGGCGGCACGGAAGCGGCGGTCAGCCCCCTGTGCATCGGTTCCTTCGCCGCGATGAAGGCCCTCTCGACCCGCAACGACGATCCGAAGGGCGCGTCCCGCCCGTTCGACCGCGATCGTGACGGTTTCGTCCTGGCCGAGGGCGGTGCCGTGCTCATCCTCGAGGACCTCGAGCACGCGCGCAAGCGAGGTGCCCGAATCTACGCCGAGGTCCTCGCCTTCGGATCCTCCGGCGACGCCTCCCACATCGCGGCCCCCGACGAAGAGGGCAGCGGTGCCGCCTCCGCCATGCGGGCCGCGCTCGCCGAGGCGGAGATCGCTCCGGACGCCATCGACTACATCAACGCCCACGGCACCTCGACACCCCTCGGCGATGCCGCCGAGGTCCAGGCGGTCAAGCGGCTGTTCGGCGACCACGCCAAGCGGGTGGTGATGAGTTCGACCAAGAGCATGACCGGGCACTGCCTCGGCGCCGCCGGCGGCATCGAGAGCGTCGCCACGGTGCTCGCTCTCCACGAAGGCGTGGTGCCCCCGACGATCAACCTCGACGAGCCCGACGACGAGTTCGATCTCGACTTCGCTGCGAACACCGCCCAGGAGCGGCCGCTGCGATTCGCGATCAACAACTCGTTCGGGTTCGGCGGGCACAACGTCAGCCTGCTGTTCGCCCGCTTCGACGACTGATCCTCGCCACGGCCGACCGGTCCGCGGGCCCGACCCGCCGTCGTGGGGCGGATGGCATCCCCGTGAAGCGACGCTCCGTGGGCTCCGAGATGGTCCATTCTCGCAACCCGACCGGCGGGAGCCCGCTGTCGAGACCCCGCTGTCGAGAACTGGATCCTCGGACCGGTAACTTGGTTTCGCCGCGGCAGTGCCGAGAGAGGCCGGGAGTTCGGCAACGCCCTCATCCGGCCGGGATGTTCGGTCGATAACGCTCGTCGCGGCCTGCGCATTGCGCGTCCGTCCCCGTCCCGCCGAGCCCCCCGAGCGCCATCAGATGCCCCGCAACATTCCCGTCGGAAACGGAGAGCTTCTCGTCACCTTCGACGACCTCTATCGCATCCGCGACCTCTACTGGCCGCACGTGGGCATGCCCAACCACACCGTGGGCCACGTCCAGCGCTTCGGCGTCTGGGTGGACGGCGAGTTCGCCTGGGTCGAGAACGGCGAGTGGACCCGGAGCCTCCGCTACAAGCCGGACACCCTCGTCACGGAGGTCCGCCTCCGCAACGACCGTCTCGGCATCGAACTGCTCTGCAACGACGCGGTCGACTACTGGAGCCCCGTCTACTTCCGACGCATCACCGCGACCGATCTCCGCGGCCGCCCGCGCGAACTTCGGCTCTTCTTCCACCACGACATCTCCGTCAACGAGAGTCCCGTCGGCGACACCGTCAACTGGGATCCCAACACCGGCGGGCTGATCCACTACAAGAACGACTGCTACCTGCTGATCAACGGCTTCGACGGGCGCAACTACGGCATCGACACCTGGGCCACCGGTGCCAAGCGCATCGGCGACGCCGAGGGCACATGGCGCGACGCCGAGGACGGCATGCTGAGCCAGAACGCGATCGCCCAGGGCTCGGTGGATTCGACGATCGGCCTGAAGATCTCCCTGCGTCCCGGCGGCTCCGGCACCGCGCACTACTGGATCGCGGTGGGCCGCAGCTACAACGCGGTGGTCGAGCTGAATCGCAAGGTCCACGAGAAGAGCCCGCAGCGGATGCTCGATCGCTCGGAGGCGTACTGGCGCTGGTGGTCGTGCAAGGAGCCGATGGACTTCTCGCCGCTTCCCGAGCACCTTCGGGACCTGTACATCCGCAGCTCCCTGATCCTGCGGACGCAGATCGACAACGGCGGCGCGATCATCGCCGCCAACGACTCCGACATCACCCACTTCGCCGGCGACACCTACTCCTACTGCTGGCCGCGCGACGGTGCGCTGGTCGCCCAGTCGCTGGTCCTGTCGGGTCAGGGCGAACTGAGCCGGGCGTTCTTCGGCTTCTGCGAGCGGGTCCTCGGCAAGGACGCCTACTTCCTGCACAAGTACAACCCCACCGGAACCCTCGCCTCGAGCTGGCATCCGTGGGCTCTGGAAGGTCGTCGGATCCTGCCCATCCAGCAGGACGAGACTTCGCTGGTGCTGTGGGCGCTGCGACGGCACTTCGAGGTCTTCCGCGACGTCGAGTTCATCAAGACCGTCTACAACCGACTGGTGGTCGATCCCGCGACCTGGATCCTCGAGTATCGGGACCACAACGGTCTGCCGCTGCCGAGCTGGGATCTCTGGGAAGAGCGCCGCGGCATCCACCTGTTCACCGTCGCTTCGACGATCGGCGCCCTGCAGGCGGCCGCGGCGTTCGCGCACGACATGGGCGCGTTCGATCGGGCCGCGGAGTTCAGCGAGGGCGCCGAGCGCATGAAGGGCGCGATGATCCGGCACATGTGGCAGCCGGAACTGAACCGCTTCGCCCGCATGGCGACGCCCCTCGAGGACGGCACCTACCGCCTCGACATGACCCTCGACGCCTCGGCGTTCGGCCTGTTCGAGTTCGGGGCGCTGCCGGCCGACGATCCCCGGGTGGTCGCCCACATGGAGGCGATCCGCGATCGCCTGTGGGTGAAGACCGAGATCGGCGGTCTCGCCCGCTACGAGAACGACTACTACCACCAGATCGAGCACCAGAACGTCGACGAGATTCCCGGCAATCCGTGGATCATCTGCACGCTGTGGCTCGCCCTCTGGCACATCGCCAAGGCGACCACCACCGAGGAGCTCGCCGAGGCGCTGCCCTACCTCGAGTGGACGCAGGCCCGGGCCCTGCCCTCCGGCGTCCTCGCCGAACAGGTGAACCCCTACGACGGTCAGCCGATCTCGGTCAGCCCGCTGACCTGGTCGCACGCGACCGTGGTCACCACGATCACCGAATACCTCCTCAAGCATGCGGAACTGACCGGAAAGAGCTCCGGCTGCATCGCCGAACTGGCGATGTCGCGGCCCCACGGCCGCTTCTCGCCGCCGGGCGGAACCGGCTGAATCCGAACGCGTCCCGAGCGCCGAAACGCTCTGCCGTGAACCCCGCCGACCGACACGCCGCCGAGACCATCGACTCGGTCTCCAAGACGCTCTCGGAGTGGACCCTCGCCGCGTTGGCGGAGGAGGACCCCACCTTCGAGCGTCGGCACGACGCCGCCGCCCTCCGCCTCTGGCGGGGCGAGATGCGGAGTCGGGTCGGTCATCTCGCCGAGGCGGTGGCCGCGGCCTGTCCCGAACTGTTCGCCCGCAACGTCGGCTGGAGCCGCGAGGCGTTCGAGGCGCGAGGACTTCCATTGGAGGACTTGCGCCGCAGCGTGACCACCCTCGGTCGAGTGATCGACGAGAAGCTGCCCCCGACGGTCGCCTCCCGAGCGGCCGTGGCCATCGAGGCGGCGCACGCCCGACTCGACGAGGCTCGACCGGGTCGATCCGACCGTGGCCTGACCGATCGGCCCGAGCCGCTCGCCGGCGAGGATCCGGATGCGACCGCGGCGAGGCTGTACCTGCTGCACATGCTCGAACGCCAGGAGGAGGCCGCGAGCGACCTCGTGCTCGAACTCCAGGAGCGGGGCCGCGGCACCGTCGAGATCTACGAGAGGATCCTGGCGCCCGCACTCGCCGAGATCGGTCGCATGTGGCACCTTCGGGAGGCCTCGATCGCAGACGAGCACTTCACCAGCGGCGCGACCCGAATGATCATGGCGGAACTGCGACGCAACGCGCCTCGCGCGACGTCGAACGGTCGGGCCGTGCTCTGCACCGCCGTCGGCGGGGATCTCCACGATCTCGGCATCCGCATGGTCGCAGACGCCTTCGAGTTCTCCGGATGGTCCGCGGAGTGCCTTGGCGCGGACATGCCGCCCGAAGAGGTCGTGGATGCGCTCGAGAGCCGTGTCGAGAGCCGGTTCGACCTGCTCGCGGTCGCGGCGAACACCACCCTCGGCATCCGTCCGACCGGCGATCTCGTCGATGCGGTGCGGTCGAGCCGCGCCGGCTCGGAGATCCGCATCCTCGTGGGCGGCCTGCCGTTCCGCATGGCTCCGGAACTGGTCGAGACCGTCGGCGCCGATGCGGGTGCCAACTCCGCCAGCGATGCGGTTCGGGTCGCGGAGGGCCTGTTCGAGGCGGCTGGATCGTCCCGATTCAGGCAACACCGCGGCGCCTGACGCACCGCCGTCGCCGAACGACCGATCCCGTGGCGACGATCCGCCGAGCGGATGCGCCCGCCCGGCTCAGTCGCGCCGTCCGAACATCAACGCCAGCCGGAAGACGAGCTTCAGGGCCTCGAGGTAGACCCAGGCGAGCGTGACCATGAGTCCGAACGCCGCGTACCACTCCATCTGCTTGGGCGCTCCGCTCGCGACGAGGTCCTCGATCTGACGGAAGTCCACGATGAACCAGAGCGAGGCGACGCCGAGGATCAGGACGTTGATTCCCAGGCCGATCATCGCCGAGGAGCCGCCCTCCATCGCCGAACCCAACGACAGGAACGGCATCGAGACGCCGAAGAGGCTGATCACGAAGCTGATGAGGTACATCAGAAAGATGCCCAGCGTGGCGACCGAGAGGACCCGGGTGAAGGTCTGGCCGCCCTTCAAGATGCCGAAGGAGTAGAGCGTCAGCATCGACAGCAGGATCGCGATCGTGACCACGAACGCCTGCAACGCGATGCCCCCGGGCACGGCGATGCCTTGCGCGGCCAGGATGCTCTGCAGCATGACCGCGACGCCGCCGAGCAGGAAGCCCTGGACGACCGAGTAGACGGGGCCGAGGAACATCGCCCGGGCGGGATTGCCGCGCAACGCGAAGAAGATCCCCAGCACCGCGACCAGGGCGGCGATGTTCGCGATCCAGAGGGCGGCGGGAAACGCGCTGCAGACCGCCCAGCCCACGCAGCCGGCGCCGGTCGCGAGCAGGGCCAGGAAGGTCGTCTTGTTGACCACCCCCTGCACCGTCGCGGTCGTGGCGACGGCGCCGCGGGACTCGCCGCCGGTGCGGAACAGCTCGTTGGCATCGGATCCGGCGAGGACGGGATTGCTGGACTGCAGGTTCATGGTTCAGACCTCCTGGACGTGTCGGCGAATGGTAGGAATCGGAGATCGGGGCGTCATCCCTGCAGAGGGTCCGACGCCGACCGCCGCCGCCGGAACGGGTGCCGCGGCGGATGGAGAGCCTTCGACCGCCGAATCACGCGTCGGTCGCTCACCATGCCGGACGCCCTCACCCGCTCTCCGCCGTTGCACCCTCCGACGCGATCCGCAGTCGATCGACGACCCGGACTCGAAGGGCGGCGAAGGCGGCGGCCTCGCGACGAATCTCCTCCGCATCTTCCGGGAGATCCGTGGCCCGAAGTCGGGCGGCGACCTCCTCGAGAAGATCGGAGGCGTAGCCGAGGACCTCGACCTGCGTCAGGAGCAGCGTGCGTTCGAAGGCCCGACCGGAACTGAACAGCAGCTCCCGCGAGACCCGGGCGCGGATCGCCGCCCGGACCCGGACCTCGGCGGCGGGCAGGCCGTCGTCCTCCAGCGGCATCCCCTCCGCTCGGGCGACGCGTTCGAGCGTGTCCGCCGCGGCGTCGGACGCGGCGGCGATCTCCTCGATCAGCGCCTTCGTACCCGGTGTCGTGCCCTTGATCGAGAGGATGCCCGCGACCTCGCGGTTCTGCGACAGCAGGTTCCACGCGAGCGCCATGGCCTCGGAGCGTTCGTCGACATCGCCGGAGATCGCAGGCGGCCCCGCCGTGCAGCCGCCCAACGCCATCCCGCCGGCCAGCGCCGCGATCAGCAGCACGTCCAGCCAGAGGCGCCCTCGTCCGATCACAGCACCTCCGCCGCGAGGCTCGCGAGCTCGCTGCGCTCGGTCCTCGCCAGCGTGACGTGCCCGGCGAGGCGATAGCCCCGCAGGCGATCGATCAGGAACGTGAGTCCGTTGCTCGAGGCGTCGAGATAGGGATGGTCGATCTGCCCGATGTCGCCGCACAGCACGATCTTGGTTCCCTCGCCGACGCGCGACACGATCGTCTTCACCTCGTGCGGCGAGAGGTTCTGGGCCTCGTCGACCACCATGAACTGGTGCGGAATGCTGCGTCCTCGAATGTAGGTCAAAGGCTCCATCACCAGCTTGCCGCTCGCCACCAGCGCATCGAGGCGCTGTTCCATCGGCCGGCTGTCCGCCTCGCCGGAGCCGCCGCCGCGGGTCGACAGCAGATACGCCACGTTGTCGAAGATCGGCTGCATCCACGTCGAGAGCTTCTCGTCCTTGCCGCCCGGCAGGTAGCCGATGTCGCGGCCCATCGGCATGATCGGCCGCGCCGCGAGCAGCTTCTCGAAACGCTCCTCGCGCATCACCTTGTGCAGACCGGCGGCGAGCGCCAACAGCGTCTTGCCGGTTCCGGCGGGTCCGATCAGCGTCACCAGCTTCACGTCGTCGTCGAGCAGCAGGTCCAGCGCCATGGTCTGCTGCACGTTGCGAGCCATCACTCCGAAGATCGGCTTGCGGGCCCCGACGATCGGAATGAGGCGTCCGGTGTCGGCGAGCACGCGGGCGAGTCCGGTGTGCGTCGCGTCCTCGGCGTCCTGCAGCACCACGTACTCGTTGGGGACCGCGTCGAGCGTCGCCTCCCGGCCGCCCCGGGGGCTCGAGACCGCGAACGTCCCGAACCGCTCGATCGGCAGTTGGCGCTCGGCGTAGAGCTCGTCCACGAGGGCCCCCGGCACGACCATCTCGGCGTAGCCGGTGCGCAGCCAGTCCGCGTCGACCCGGTCGGCCTCGAAGTCCTCGGCGGGAATGCCGAGGGCATCGCACTTCACGCGGGCGTTGATGTCCTTGGAGATGAACACGGTTCGCCGCCCCTGCCGGTGCAGGGCGTGGGCGACGCCGAGGATCCGGTTGTCCGCCTGGTCGAGATCGAGGGCGAAGGGCGAGGACAGGTCGCAGCGGTCGATGCGGATGGTCCCACCATGGCCGTTCCAGGACACGCCCTCGAACAGGCGGCCCCGGCCACGCAGTTCGTCGAGGGTGCGGATCACCTGTCGCGCATTCCGCCCGGTCTCGTCGTTGTTCTTCTTGAACCGATCGAGCTCCTCGATCACGGTCAGCGGGATCACCACCTCGTGCTCGGCGAACTTGAAGACCGACTCGGGATTGTGAAGGAGCACGTTGGTGTCGAGCACGAAGTGCTTTCGCACGACGACCTTCTCCCCCAAAGGCGCCGTCTCGCGGACTTCGAGGTCCGGGCCCTGAGTACGTTCCTCGCTGGGACGGGCGGCGTCGGTGGCCACTCGGACTCCTTCCTGCATGCCTGCCTGCATGCCTGCATGTTCGAGACCCGCTCGAACGCTCTCGGGAAGACCGTGGGGCGACATCCTTCCCGCCCGTTCAACCGGTCCGCCTTCCGGTCGAATGGTAGCCCTCGCCACCTCCGAAAAGACGCGGACAAGGCCGTCCCGTCGCCCCCTCGGAACGATCTTCACCGAGTCCCCACAGTCTTCGCCGATGCCCAAGGCCGCGGTCTTCGAACCTCCCGATGGCCGGAGGCATCCTCCGGCCGCCCGTCGGCGAAGTCGTCTCCCGACTCCCCGACGCTACCCTCCTGTCCCCAGTGCATCCCACCCTCCGCGACTTCATCGACGCCCTCGACGCCGCAGGCGAACTCGCCCGCGTCCGCGAGCCGGTCTCGCCGATTCTCGAAGCGGCGGAGATCGCGGATCGCATGAGCAAGAGTCGTTGCCCGACGGTCTCGGAGGCCGCACGCCGATTCGACCCCGCCCACGCCCATCTCGGTGGCCGGGCCCTGCTGTTCGAGGACGTCGAGGGCTGCGACTTTCCGCTCGCGATCAACCTCTTCGGCAGCTACCGAAGGATGGAGATGGCCCTCGGCTGCACCGACGCCGGGGGCTTCGAGTCGATCGCCGCGAAGCTCGCCTCGCTCACGACTCCGCAGCCGCCCCGCTCTCTCGGCGAGGCGATCTCGAAGGCACGCGAGTTCCTTCCGCTCCTGCGAATCGGTCCCAAGCTGCGGCGACGAGGCATCTGCCAGGAGGTCGTGAAGCTCGCCTCGCACGGCGAGGTCGACCTCACCCGGCTTCCCCTGATCAAGTGCTGGCCGCTCGACGGGGATCCCGACGCGGTCGGATTCGGGATCTCCGCCGAGGACTCCGGCACTGCCGCGGGTCTCGGCCGCTACCTGACCTTCGGCGGCATGCACACGATCCACGCCGACGACCGCGACGATCCTCGCCCGGCGAGCCACAACATCGGCATGTACCGATCGCAGCTCGTCGGCCCCACACGCCTCGCGATGCACTGGCACATGCATCACGACGGCGCGAACCACTGGCGAAGCTGGAAGCGACTGGGTCGACCGATGCCCATCGCGATCTGTCTCGGCGGCGAAAGCGTCATGCCCTACGCCGCCACCGCACCGCTGCCGCCCGGACTCAGCGAACTGCTGATGGCGGGCTATCTCGCCAAGGGCGGCATCCCGCTGGTGCGTTGCCGAACCGTGCCGCTTCGGGTTCCCGCCAACAGCGAGATCGTGATCGAAGGCCACGTCTCGACCGAATGCGGGTCGATCGGCTTCGACCCCCGTCGCGACGGCGACCTCGGACCCGGCGCCGTGTTCGAGGGCCCGTTCGGCGACCACACGGGCTTCTACTCGCTGCCGGACCGGTATCCGATCGTCGAGGTCACCGCGATCACCCATCGTCGCGACGCGATCTTCCCCGCGACGCTCGTCGGATTGCCGCCGCAGGAGGACTACTACCTCGGCAAGGCGACCGAGCGGGTCTTTCTGCCGCTGCTGAAGGTGCTGATCCCCGACATCGAGGACTATCACCTGCCCCGATACGGCTGCTTCCACAACGCCGCGTTCGTTCGCATTCGGAAGCACTATCCACTCCAGGCCCGCCGGGTCATGCACGCGGTATGGGGTGCCGGGCAGATGGCCTGGACGAAGTCGATCGTCGTCGTCGACGGGGACGTCGATGTGCACGACGAGGCCGCGGTGCTGCGAACGCTGCTTGCCAACTGCGACTTCAGGCGCGACCTCGAGCGCGTGGAAGGCCCGCTCGACATCCTCGACCACGCCGCGCCGCAGCTCGGCGCCGGTGGCAAGATCGGCTTCGACGCGACCAATCGATGGCCCGGCGAGGAGAACGGACTCGGCACGATCGCGGCGCCACCGAGCGGCGACGACGCCTCCATCGCGGCGGCGATCGCCGCCCTGATGGCCGTCGAGGGCGTCGAGGATGCCGTTGTCGATCCCGAACTCGGCGGCGGCTTCGCAGCGATCGCGGTGAGACGCGGCGCCGACGTGCCCAGCACCCTCGAGGCCGCGGC
>Ga0075475_10000289_pt1 | contig 22470 bp, 9 predicted proteins | sample DEB08_DNA_10_FD_76342 | JGI IMG/M metagenome (GOLD analysis project Ga0075475, IMG submission 76342) | Aqueous microbial communities from the Delaware River and Bay under freshwater to marine salinity gradient to study organic matter... | ecosystem: Environmental > Aquatic > Marine > Coastal ... | reverse complement strand
TTGTAAGTAACTTTTGTAACTGCATGTTTTTCAACAGATACAAATGTGTGAGTACCACCTGAGCCTGTTCCAACATTAACCGTAATATCATCACCAGCAACTGTTGTAATTTGCATTGGTACTCTATAGTTACCATCGCCTTTTCTTGGATATGAGTGCTCAGTAGCATTTCCATCTTGAGAACATGTAAATGTGAAACTATATGGAGCGAACTCGATATAATCATCAGTTGTTAAATCATGCCCTGGGATAGTTACTACTGAAATACCTGTTGCAGGGTCATAAGTAGCAGTTGTTGGTGTATAATGAGATACATGAGAAGCTGGGTCTGGGAATACTAGAACATCACTATCAATACAATTAGCATCAGCTCTAACAAACGTATGAGTTCCACCTGCTCCTGCGCCAACATTCATTGTAATTGTGTCTGCAGTAACAGAAGTAATTTTTACTGGTGTTTTATATGCAGGGTGGTGTGATTCTGGATATGCGTGTTCTGTTGCATTACCATCTTGAGCACATGTAAATACCACACTCTCTGGTGCAATAGAAACATAATCACCGGCCTCTAAATTGTGCTGACCAATAGTTGCTACGAATACTCCAGTTACTTCATCGTATGTAGCTGTTCTTGGTGTATATGTTGAGATATACTTAGCTGTTTTAATATTATTAGCTGTTGCCGATACAAATGTATGTGCAGATGTATCAGAAGATGTTCCAACATTTAAAGTGATTGTTGTGTTAGTTGTACTTGCAACTACTACTGGTTTTTTATATGCAGGGTGTTGTCTTTCGCCTTCGATAGCATTTGTAATTGCTGATACAAATGTGTGAACTCCGCCACCATTTTCTACAGCTCCAACATTACATTCAATACCTGTTGCTGTAACTGCAGTTAATTTAATCTTTTTCTTATAGAATGGATGGTGAGCTTCAGGAACAGTATGTTGTGTAGCGTTATCATCAAGTTCACAAGTAAATGTAATACTATAAGGTGCGATTTCAATCTCATCGCCAACTTGTAATTTATGAGCACCAATTTCTGCAGTAAATACTCCAGTCGATGGAACATAAGTAGCACCAGTTGGTGTAAACTGTGTAATTGTAGTTGTAGGATAAGTATGTTGAGTTGCATTACCATCAGTTGCACAAGTAAATGTTAAACTATCAGGAGCAATCATTATCTCATCGCCGATTTGTAAATCGTGAGAACCAATTGTTAATACAGACAATCCAGTTACTGGGTCGTATGTAGCATTTGTAGTTGTATATGTTTTATTTCCACTATTAACAATAGAAACAATTTTGTCAAATGATTCATCTGAACGATGTTCAGATGCGTTGTCACTAATACCAATTACATGACTAATTGCATTTGTTAAAGCTGATACAAATGTATGCTCATTAGAACCACCAGTTCCTACAAAACATACAATTGTTGTTGCTGTAACTGAATGTACTGGACAAGGATGGTTATAATAAGGATGCCCTGGATTTGGAACTGCATCGTTTGTAGGTCCGCTTCCTGTATCACAACTGAACGTAATACCATCTTCGAGGAATCTTACATAATCACCTGGTTGTAAACTATGTCTACCAATAGTTGCTTCAAATCTTCCAGTTTCTGGGTCGTATGAAGCATCAGTAGGTGTAAATTGAGAACCAATCTCGTCAGTATTTACACGAGTCTTTAATTCGTTAATTGCGCCAGTTGTTTCTACAAGCTGTTCATTAATAACATTATCTGCAAGAGCAGTACCTGAGCGATACGCAAGTCCAGTTTGAATAGCGTTATAGTTAGAACCTGTTAAGATATCACGCTCAACCGCAGGTAAGATATAAGATTGAATATCTCTTCTGCACTTGTCTGAGTCATATCTAAAATATGTTTCATCAATATAACCTAATACTAAATCTTGTAAAAACTCTCTATTATCTTGTAATTGTTTTCTAGCATTACGTCTGTCAACAGGAATATCTGTAGAATCACTCCATGTAATAGCGTCACCTAATACTGATACAGAGTTAGGTAATGCTTCAACAAATGTGTGTTGGTCAATAATTGCTGATTTACCAACATTGACTGTAATCTTAGTAGCATTTGCACCAATAACTTCAATAGGTGTTCCAGCAGCTGGGTCAGAAGCTCTAGGATATCCTGTTCTTGTTGTATTATTATCTCTATCACAAGTAAATACAAGGCCACCTGTTTTCAGAAGGACCTTTCTTCCAACAGTTAGACCGTGGCCTGTACCTAGTGTGATAACTGATAACCCAGTTTCTGGGTCATAAGTAGCTGCGGAAGGAGTAAACTGTTTTCCTTTATTTTCTAAGATTTCTAAAATTTGGTCGTATCCAGCATCAAGTCTTTCAGAAGCAAGATATGAATTGCCGTCAATTAATTCGTTTGTTTGGTCTTTAAGTCTTCGATAAGCTGCAACTGTTTCGTTATTCTGTTGTTCCATAACAGTTTTTGCAGTAGCCATATAATATGCACGACCTGCAGTAACTGAGTTATAGTTAGTATCAAACATCATGTCATTTGTAACAGCTGGGATTATGTAATCAGAAACATCCCTACGACAAGAAGCACTATCGTATGCAAAGAACTCATCGTTATTTTCAATCCAATCAATAAGTTCATTAGTAATAAATTCTCTATTGTCTTGGATTAAATTACGAGCTGCAGTGTAAGGAACTGAAGTATCTTTAAAGATAATTGGGTTCATATTTTCTTCGCCATACTCTAATACATTGAGTAATTCACCGAAAGAAGTATCAACACGCTCGTTAATTTGGTTATTACCAGATTCAAATACACCTTTGATTCTATCTCTTAAGTATATGTTAGCGCCTTTTGTTTCTTCAAGCTGTTCGCCTGGTACAACATAACTGATTGGAGACCTATAAGTAATTCCTGCAAGTCTTCCCCAATAGTTAGTGTCGAGTGCGATATCATAACCTGTACCATCAAGTATAATACCTGAATCTCTTAAACATTTTTCTGAATCATACTCTTGATAACCTAATCCACCATTTGCTGTATTAGCTGTTAAATAATCGACCATATCGTCGATAATATCATCAGCAGCATTTTCAATTGTATCAGCAAATGCAGTATTACCGATAATTGTTGCAGAGGTTGACTTAGGAGCAAAGAACTCGGTAGTACCTTTTGCTCTCATTGAGATGTCACCGAACTGAGTACCTGAGTTGTTCAGCGTCATTTGTCCACCATTCAATGCATAGAATGCGCATCGTACGAAGATGGATAGAGAACCGATACCGTTAACACCAGCACCGTCTCTTGCAACATAACCTAAACCGTTTTGAGTACGAGGTGTGAAACCAAAACATAATACGTAAGTATATAATGAGTCAGTATCTAGTACTCTTCTGTCTGCGAGTACACAACCACCACCTCTACCAACTGCTCTGTTCGGGAAGTCGTCAATACCAATACTTTCAACAACACCAACACCACCAGATTCTGATGTTACAGTGTCACCGACTGCAAAACCTTTGTTGTTTTTAAGGTTACGAACTCTAATCTTACGATAAGTTGCAATATCTCCAGGAACACCTTTAATTGCGTCTTGTGAGTCGTCCCAAGATAAGTAACCAACAGCACCAGATGAGAATACAACTTCATCATCAAGATTCCAGTCACCTGTAAGACCTGCTTTTAAAGTAAATTCTCTACCTAAGTCAGCAAGAGTACCTTTTGAGTTATATGGATTTAAAGGTGGTTCAACATCTTGTCTTAAGAAGTTAGATAACTGAGTACTATCTCTTAAATATGGAGAACGGAGTAACTTAGCTCCAGGTCGATATGCGATAGCAAATCCACCCTCTGGGAAGTCAAAGTTATCAACTTGGAAATTTTGATATGAGAAACCTTGTACATAACAACCTGAACCAACCAAGATACCATTATTGTTTTCGTATCCTTTTTCTAATTCAATAACAGTTGCATACTGGCCAGCTGTAGAAGTACAAGAACAATCATCAGGTAACTGAAGATTACCTTTTGTATAATATGTACCTGGACCAACTGAAATATGAACTGCGTTATTAATTGCGTTTCTGTTGAGGTCACCACCAGCTTTTTCTAAACAAAGTTCGAAAGCTCTTTCAAGTGTTCTAACAGGTTGTAATTGAGTACCTGGATTATCGTCATCACCTGAACCAGCGTCTACGTGAACTTTAAGTGCTTGAGCTGTTCTACGAGATATATCATCGTAAAGTGCAGCCATATTGACTTTTTCTGTTTCACCAGTTTTCTCATTTTTAACAGCAAAGAATGATTCATCATCAATCGGTGGGTCCATTTCTTTGGACAAGTCCATGTCAAAGTCAACAAGGTCAGAATTTGTTATTGTACCACCATCGAATGCAGAACTTGCTATTTCACCATTATCAAAAGTTGAATTAGTAGAACTTAAGCCATCAGCAGATGAACTACGGATTGTCATATCAGTAGCTACAACATTATCCATAGTACCTGTAAATGAAGTATTAGATATTGTACCATCGGTGAATGTTGAATCATCAATGGTTGAATTTGTAAGTACTACATTATTACCAGTACCATCGTTAAACTCAGAATCTGTAATAACGATATTGTTTGCTGTACCATCATTAAATTCAGATGAAGTAATAATAGAATTATTGATTGTGCCATCATTGAACTGTGAAGATGTCCATATATTATTAGCACCAGTACCATTTGAAAAATCAGAAGTTGTAATTGTAAGAGTACGACCATCTGAATTTGTAATTAATCCACCATCAAATGATGATGAAGACATAGTAATGTTATTAGCTGTACTATCGCTGAGCGCGCCATCTGCAAATGTTGATTGAGTAATCGTAATATTATTTGCAGAACTATCGGTGATTACAGAATCATCAATAGTAGAATTTGTTAATGCGACATTATTACCTGTGCCGTCATTAAACTCGGAATTTGTTATAATAACATTGTTTGCTGTACTATCATTCAGCTCTGAACTTGTAAGTACAATGTTATTACCTGTTGAATTTGTAAATCTAGAGTCGTCAATATCAGAGTTGGCAATGTCTAAATCTTCACCAGTTGAAGATACTAATGAGCCATCAGTAAATGACGATGATGTAATTGTAATGTTATTAGCTGTGGAATCAAAGATTTCAGTATCTTGGATAGAGCCACGAACAAAGTCTGTATCTTCAATGTCTGAGTTATCGATACGAACATTATCAAGCGTGGAGTCGCGCATTTGGACGCCAGAAATTGTGCCGCCTGTAATTGTTATACGGTCAAAAACTTCATACTGGATTGCTTGAACCAGTTCTTTCCTAGTGATACTACTTGTACCATCGTCACCCTGTACTAGGTTAACAACGACAAATAAATCCTCTGGCCTGGTATTCGCACCGGTAATAGGAGGTAATTCTGAAATTTTTGCCATTTAGACTTTTCCCTTAATTTATTCTATTATTTATTAGGTCAGTACCCAACTACCCATTACGAATTTAACTGATTCTCTAAATCATTTACTTTTTCTTTCAATTCTTTAATCGACTCTAGTAAAAGAGGTATTAATTGCTCATAACGAACTGCTTTGTATGTTTCACCATTTCTTTCGTGATTAAATACTACAGTTGGAAGTATTTCTTCTACTTCTTGAGCAACAACGCCTGGAATAGTTTCACTAGGTTTGTCTTTATAATTGAACATATATCCATTAATTTGACTTATTTTATCTAATGGATTTTGTATAACTTTTAAATTGTCTTTTAATCTTAAATCTGATGCGTCATAAGCAGTAATAATATCACCAGTTGCTTGAATATTACCAGTAACAGTTAATTCACCTGTCTGGTTAATATTACCAGTAACAGTCAATGTACCAGTATATGTGTCGTTAGCATTACTTCTTAAAAAGTCTGTGCTGTCTAAATTATCAAGAGTACTAGCATTAAGACCAGAGTCAAAGTCTGTATCGTTAACCCATAAGCCTGAACTTGAATTATATTTTAGTACTTGACCATTTTGTACATTTGTAATTGTAACATCTGAAAGGTCGTTAACAGCTACTGACGATATAACACCTGTTAATTGAGAACCATCACCAATAAAATTATTAGCAGTAACATCTTCAGTTACTACAACATCTTCAGTTACAACTAAATTAGGAACAGTTAATGTTCCAGCACTGGTTAAACTAAGCTTATCTGCTCCAGCACCAGTATTAATAATAAAGTTACCACCACTATCTTTTAAACCAACATCCCATGTTAAACTACCGTTAGTAAATTCAATTTGACCGCCGGTTCCATTAGAAAATGTGGCAGTTGTTTGAGATGCACCATTAACTTTAATTGGACTATTAACTTGAATAGTAGCAGATGCTGTTTCAGACGAAAGCGCGTCAGTCTGAACATCTCCTAAGAATGTAGCAGCTGTAAAATTACCAGTAATTTGAGCATTACCTTGTGCAGCAGAATCACCAGAACCAGTTGTAATTACGTCAGTTCTAAAAGCAGTACTGATTTCGTTAGTTTTATCTAGCCATTGCTGAAATGTATCTGATGTCTGTATGTTTGATATATTTTTAGCCATTACTTGTTTTCCAGCTTTTCTATTCGCTCATAAATGGAAATTATACTGCGTTTGATTTCTAAAATATCGTCTTGAAGTTTATCTACTTTACGATAATAATTGCGCTCTACTTTATATTTATTCAGCGCAGCCACATCTGTGTTGAGTACTGCTCCACTATTATTATCTCTTTTTATATTACTCATATCATTAATTCCTAAGTCAAGGCGATCGCTCTATAATCCATAAGTGTAGGTGCATTATGAATATTAGATGATAGTAATTCAATCTTGATAGCAAATCTTCTAAATTCTTGGAATGTTCCATTGCTACTTGTGTATTCATAAACACCGGCATTTTTATTTGCGTCTGCAATTCTATATCTAAATTCTTTGTAATCTCTAATATTAGTTTTACTACAGAATGTACCAACACCTTCAAATAATTCTAATTCAGTCCATGGCACAGTTTCAAATCCAGCAGAATCAAATGGGCTCTGTGCTCTTATGTAAACTTTAATATCAGTACCCGTAGGCCTGTACCCTGTTACTATAACATTTATATCTTCAGCATCTAAATCACTTGCTAATTCAACAGTCTTAGAAACAAAGGCAGAAGAATCAGCAGCTGTATTTGATAGTGTATATTGATAAGCTAATAGCTTAGATACTTCAATATCAACAAACGGTGATGAAGTTACATTGCTATTATTTTCCATATTAACAATTAAATCAAATGATTTCGTGCGTGATGGGTCATTTGATTTACTATAAAGAATAACACCTTTTTGATTGTAGTGGTTATTATCATTAAACTGTAAAGGTAAATCGTAAGTAATGTTAACATTATCAGGCGATACAAATGTTCCTTCAAATGTTGTAGAAGAAACAGAATCATTTATTTGACTAATAAATGGTTGGAAATAACTAATATTAATGTTATCAATAGAAGTAATATCTGCAGTCTTAGTACTATCTAATCCTTTAATCGTTTGACCAACTTGGAATGGTCTTGTTGATGTTGCTGAACTTTCAGTAAGATGCATCGTTGCAGCATTCCTTTTATCTAAATAAGATAGTGTACCAACAGTTACTGGTAAGTGGTCTGTACCATTAACAGAAGCAAATCCCCAAGGACTTGTAAGTGTAAGTTGTACTGCGCTATCAACACTTGCAATTTTATAAATTCCTATATCACTACCATTTGATATTTTAATAAAGTCGCCATCACTATAAATTGTATTTAAATCGCCGCCTGAAGTTACTACATTAGAATTTTGTGTAACATTTACTCCATTAGAAGGTGGAGTTGCAACATATACTGGGTCTTCTTGGTAAATTTTTTCACCAACATTAAATGCTCCAGTAATGTTATTGACCGTTAAGAACTCGTCATCGTTATTTGTAAGTGTAACAGAACCTGTTGAAGCACTAAAATTAGCACGTCTTAATGTAAACTTCATGTCTTCATCTTGATAAGAAGACCATGCGCTATTATTTGTTGATGTAAAGAGAACGCCATCACCCCAATCTTGTACGATTGCTGTACCTTGAGTTGTTCCAGGAGTTAAATCAGTACCACCAACTTTAGATGTAAATACTAAATAGTTAGGGTCTGAAGCATCAGGCTGTAAAACAATGGCATATTCTTTTTCAACATCTAATCTAATAGGTGCATCAAATGCAAATGTTGTTGCTACTGAAGCGTCGTCAGACGTAGCACTTGTTAATTCTGTATGTAATTTATGTACTTTAGAGAATGGTACAATTTGGTTTGTAGGATAACCATTAATAACTTCACGTACTTGTAAAGTAATACCATTCTTTTCTGTTGCTACACGTTTAAAGAATACATCAACCTCTGATAGATACACAGAGTTTGAACCGCGGCCCATACCTTTCTTAATAAAGAATGTCTGAGCAATTGGGTCACGACCTCTAATTCTTCGAATAACGTTTCGAGTCGTTGTAGTTGTGTTGACATCAAAATCTGGAGCACGAGTTGAAGTTGTTAATGCACTTTTCTCAACACTAAAGTTATATGCACGATATGTAATAAATCCTTTAGATGTAGATGCAGAATCAATACTTGAATATTGGTTAACGTCTGCAATCTCTAATACACGGTCTCCAACATAGAATGTTTCAGCTGGAAGATTAAAGACAGCGTAAATATTACCATTTGCATCTGTGCTTACTGATGTAACACCTTTATCTCCAAGTCTTTCAATTCCATCAACTGATGACGCTGTAGAACCTGGTATGATATGAGCATTAACATCTTGACCGTCAAAATAGAAATAATGAGGTGTGTTAGGTCTTAAACCGCTCATATAAATTTTAATATCACGAGATGCCATGAATGGCTCAAATTCGAAGTTAGATACAAAGTCACCAACAGGCATATTAATAACTGAATCATTAACAGTAATTTCACTTGTTCTTGTTGTAATTGTTGTAGTTTGTGTTCCAGCACCACGTCTGCCAGCTCTACCTTCGTCTCGGTCAAATGTAGAAGTAGCTGTAGTATCAGTCATCGGCAAGAATTGCTGGATATTATCAACAAAATCTCTAAAATGACTTGCAAGGTCTATTTCAAGAGTAACAGGGTTTGTAGTTGTATCGTAAGAAGCGTCATAAGGTGGAGAAATAACACCTTCACCAATATATTTAAAGAAGTTACTTACGCAGTTTCTAAAGTTTGTTGCATAAGGTTGTGTAATAACATCAACATTTGAATCTCTTGTTAATGTAGCAACTTTAGGATTAGTAACTGATGGGAAAATAGTACCACTTGTGTTTGATTTATATTTTAAATCAATAGGGAATGTCTTAACAGCAGGTGTTAAAATCCTTTGATTAAATGGAACTGCTGACCTAAACTCTGGTGAGTTAATATTAGCTAAAGATAAGTTATTAAATGGTTCTACAACAAATCCATTTTTAAATCTTGATAAGCCATTTTCATCAAGTATTGTTAAGTTTTGTGTATCAGATTCTAATTGATTTAACGAAATATAGTATGCCATGTTATCAATCTTTTTCTCAAGATTGTGCATATCTTTCATTCTGTATGCTTTAACACCAGTTGGCGTAATTCTTACAGCATATTCTCTTTTGCGTTGTGTGTCTGCATCTTTAGATGAAAGCGCAGGGTAACCTGGAACAAAAGCAGTTGCAATTACAAGTTTATCGTTTTCAACTTGAGGTGGAACTGGTCTTGCGTTTTCTTTACCTTTTACTAATGAGAATTCACCATAAGAATCTGCAACAATAGAATCAATACGAGCTAAATAGTGCTCAATATCTGTTGTAGCACTTTCATTTATTGCTGGAATTAATGGCGCACCATAAGTTGAGAATGTTGGTTGAGTAACACCAACATCTTGTGTAGCACTTCCTGCGTTTGCACTAGATTCTGTAGCTGAATAACTTACACCGGATTCTATATCACAGTGAGGTCTGAAGTCAATACACTCCCTAAGGTTATATTGTACCCCTGTGTCACTCACATGAACCGGTATGTCATTTCTATCAAGTGTATTCGGATAACTATTAATTGAGAAGAAGTATTCACCAGTGGACGATGAGAGCTCAAAACACTTAATGTTAACTAAGACAGAACCGTCAGCTGGCTTAGGTCGTCCTGCGATATATTCAATATAAGATAAATCATAATATTGGTCTTTTTGATTTCGTACTAATCTGAAACTACTTGTAAAGTCTGCACCAGTGGTATCTTTAATTTCTTTAATTTCAAATACATCTGGGAAACCTAAATTATATTGTGTATCTGAAGCTTGCGCATTACCTGAATAAGTAACTTTAACCCATGGCTCGCGAATAACTTTGTTATATGAATCTATTCCGGTAGAACCTGTACCAACTAATCTTCTGTTATGGTAAACAAATACATTAGTATTTGCACCAGAGTCAATGTTGAAATCCATTTGAGAATTATTTAATGATTTTGTTAATCCAGTAACTGGCCATTGAACACCATTATCAGCAATAACTAAAATGTCGTCTTGTTGACAATCAAAATCTTCACCAGGATTTGCAGTTAAAGTAATAGCACCACTTGAGTGAGTAGCAGCAACTCTTTGTCGAACTGGAATGAGTGTGTCTGTTAATTCAAATACACTACTTAAACCACTATCAAATATTAATGGCTTCTTAGATACTTCTTTTAATTTATTACCAACTTCAACATAACCGTTACCATCAGATACTCTATCTAAGTTAGTAATTGGTCCACTTAATGCAATATTAGAAAGATAAAGTCTTGTCGGTGTTAAATTAAGCGCAATAGCTGTTCCTATAGTACCATTAGTATTGTCTTGTAAAGTAACTGGAGTGTGGTCAATATCAAGTCTGCCGCTAAATCCTGTAACATCTACATAATGCCCATATTCAATACCAATACTTTGGTTATTAACTGTTTCTGTACTTTGAATTTGGTCAATTGTAAATGAACGTTCACCTGAATTTTCTATGCGGAAACCTTTAACATAAGCAACACCTTGACCTAATAATGCAGTCACTTCAGTATTTGCTGAACCTTCTGGTATTCTGTCATCGCTTGAAACTGGAAAACTTTCTAATACATAGTTACCTGACTCTTCGTATGTTCTTCGAGCCATTTCTTCACCGAGGATATTATATTGAGAAACATCTCTTAATCCAACCGCGTTACCATTTTGATAACGAATAATTGTAAAGAAATCAGCATCTGCATTAGCTTCAGTAGGAGTCTTAACAACTAAATTTGGTGTTAATTTTAATCTATCTGCGCCTGGTGCATTTTCGTTTTTAGAACCATACGCGTTATCAAATAATGAGTCGTCTTGTAATGCGCTAACTGTTTGTTCTGTTGTTTCAAATCCTACGTTTTTATCTGAAGGAACATCAGAATAGTTTTCTATAATTAATGTTTGTTCACTAGCAAATACAAAATGACCTTTTTGGAAAATAATACCAGGTGACATTTGAATACCAAATGCTTTACCTACTCTATCACTAGCAGTTGAAACTCTAACATCTGGAGACGATGCAAAAATTGGTGTTGGATTAGCGCCACTTGGTGATTGAGTACCGCGCTTATATTTGTATAAATCAATACTAAAAGATTCACCAGCTGTAAACTGTGTATAGCTTGCTGTTGTATTTAAATATTTAATCCAAAATGTTGATTGAGGATTTTGTTGTGAAGCTACAGAACCTTTACGCGCTTTAATAATTTGTGCTTGAAGTCCTGAAATAGAGCCAGTGATAATATAAACATAATCTAGTTCAATAATATCACCAGTGGGGTCTTCTATTACAATACGACTTTCATATTCAGTTGGGTCAAAAGCAGCAGTATCTTCTAATTTTACATAACGTAAATCGTCAATATTATTAAAGGTACATCCTTTTACGATACTACCTTCTTTAAAAATATTATCGCCAAATTGTTCAATTTGGTTTTGCAGAATACTTTGTAATTGTGTCAACTCACGAGCTTGAACCGCAAATCCCGGCTTGAACAAGACGCGATTGAATTGTTTATCTTGGTCGTAATCGTCAAAATATGGCGATTGATTGAGATTTGTGTTAATAGGCATTTATATTATTTCCTTAAAATTCCAGTACAAACTTAAATTCCTCACGAGATAGGTCGGTCCTAGCAAGTGGGAAGAAGTTCTCCATAAAGTAAACTTCACCAGTTTTCTGCATATAATCTGATAGTGTAACATTTGAGGCTACCGGACTATTTATATTGATTGTCTGGCCAGTTTCGTTTCTAAATGGTAAGTTTAAATCTAATGGGACATCGTTTGTATTATTTGTATGTAATTGACCTGTATTAGCATTATTTGAATATGGTCCTAAATACTCAGCAAGATAAACCGTATTTGCTGATGCATCAACTTCGTGTACTTTTGCACTAAATACTGTATCGTTATTACTGTCTACTTGAATAATTGTACTGTTTGCAGATACTTTATTATAGTCATCTGTTACTATTGCAATTCTATTATCAAATATATTAGCTGTAAACCCTGTATCAAATTCGGGCGAACGTACTATACCTATACCACCATAAGTATTTACATCGCCAATTAATGTATTATCTTCTGCTGTAATATATCCATAAAAACCAAAATGCTTGCATCTAAATTCGTCGATTAAATTAAATCCATGACCGCCAGGTGGAGATAAACGAGGTCGTATTAACGCACGAACATCTGTTGTTGTTTCATCTTCCGGTAAAAATGAATTAGCGCCTGGGTCAATAACGCTCGCAACAGCATTAGTATAACCACTTCCTTCGTCTAAAACTGTAACCGAAGTTATTCTATTATTTACAACATTTGGTATTGCTACTGCGCCTGTACCATCTCCAATTATATTAAGTCTAGGTATAATTTTAAAATTAGCATTACTTTGTACACCAGATAAATCAGGTGTAGCTACTCCAGTTAGTAATTCTGCGCCAACTCTAATTTCAGCATTACCTGTAGCTTGATTATAGCTATAATAAGTAATTTGGAATAATCTAGAAATTCCATTAGATGGATTAGTTGTGTAAATATATTGGCCTGTAAAGTAATTAGTTACAGGGCTCCAATTATCTGAAAACGGTGTTACAATTAAAACGCCAGACGCGAATGGTGTCTGAATTAATCCACCTGTATATTCATCATATCCGAAATTATCATCTGGATTTGTTACAACTATATCTGAAATTGTGCTTGCAGTATTAGCTGATGGGTTATTAGGAGATGGTGTAGGTGTAATTGGCACATAACCAATTGCGTTATAAGAATCAAATTCTAATGAAGAAATAACATACATGTATTTCCAAACATATCCATCAGCAGTTAGATAAATTTGACTAGTATTCGTTGGGTCATAACTAGGTGGTGTACTAGCAGCTCCACCATTATTATTGTTTAAGCATTTAAATACACGGTAATCACCCGTATCATTATCGTTTGGACCTACTACTGCATAAAATCTTTGGTCTGTTAAATTAACTGCATCATCATATTCAACATATACTTGACCAACCTGCCAAGGATAGTATTTAATCATAAAATGAATGTCATCTTGAAGTACTTTTTTACCAAAAAGTGTGCGCTCTAAAAATCCTGTTTTAGAAGCTTGAGCATCTTCAGGTGAAAAAGTGTCAATACCAGAAACGAAAACATAGTAATCGTTATTAGCAAGGTCATCAATAAATAACCTTGTTACATCTGTTTTAAAACTATTGCTTAATATTTCTGCCATTTTGAATTAGACTCTAACCGTTTTTATTATTTATTCCCAGCCTCAAGATGTGAAAGAAACTTTTTGTCTCGGCCACGCTCTACCTGAAGTCGGTCTTCGTTTAAATGTTGTTTGCGGACTACCACCTGCGATATATTTACCTGTTCCCATACGTACTCCCCATGGAATATGTACTCTTAAAGGTGGTGTTCCATATAATTCTGTTAAATCAGCTCCACCATTTTGATAATCATTATCAGAAACGCGATTAACGTTACTTGATGAATATAATTTAGATGATGCTACATTTCCTGCTGGATAAATTGCTGGAGGAGTTTGTTTACTTCCTGCAACATTTGAAAAATTAATTCCTTCCATACCTTCACCAATTAAATTTTCTTTTGCTGATTGCACCATTAACTCTTTTAATTGTGCAATACTTGGATATACTCCTCGTTGAGTAAAGTAATGTTCTAAAAATACTGTTGCACATCCAGCTGCAACCGGCGCAGCACAACTTGTTCCACTAAAATATCCCCACTTACCATCTAAGAAAGTAGTTGTAGGATATGATGTCCAAGTATAAGCACCATAAGCAGCAAAATCAATCATTGGACCTCGACTACTATAATCGTCCATTAATCTATTAACGTCGTCTTGTTGACAAGCTGCAATTGTAAATTGATTATCTCCACCTTCTACTTCAATTCTAAGTGGATAATATGACGCTTGAGCACCCTGTGTTGAATTAGTAAATTGATTTCTACCATCACCATCTAAAGTATTTGTTACATAACTAACGCCAGCATCTACTCTTACTGTAGTATTAAATCTTGGGTCTGTTGGACTTACAGCAACATGTGCATTATTACCTGCACTCTTAAAATGATAAATTCCATTATAGCTATTATATTGAGACATTACTGTATCAAAGAAAGAACCTCGAGATTGGTCAGGAATAGAAATCATCCATTTATCAGTACTATCTGCAGGGTCTTGGATAACTCTCGGAATAATTAAGTTATCTGCAAATGCTCTATAATCTCCTTGCCAAGAGCTTGTGTCTTTTATACACGAAATATTACCAGTCATAGCTGGATGGAAATCACAAACATAATCATAATTAGTTGTAGCGTCTGGCATTGTAAATGTGACTGTACTTGTTCCTTGACCACTTACTCCTGGAACATTACTACCTCCAGTAGTTCTGACATATAATGGATGTCCACCAGAAGCTTGGTTGTCAATAATCACAGTATCTCCTGGATTACATACAATTCCTCTATTATTAATAGGAGAGTTTGCAGATGTTCCTTCGTAAACTCTATCTTCACCAGTAACTATGTACGCGCTTGAACCTGAAGCTGTCATTGTAATATTCCAGGTTGCTGCTTGGATATCACCACGATTTATTGTTGTTGAATTACCATCTTCATCATAAGCTACAATTTGATTTATATCATCAATAATATAGAATTTTTCGTGGTCAACACTAGAATATCCCCATGCTCCAGTTACGACTGTTGCATTACGAACACCTGTTGCTGGATTTACTGCTTTAGTAATATGCCACTGAAGTGCGCCATAATACGCATTAGATACACCATCAGATAAGTATAAAACTCTAAGCGTTGATTTTTTACCCCAACCGCAATACTTGCCGCCAGCTGCACTTAATACACCAATCGCATGAGATGAAAACCAGTCTGAACTAGGATTTGAAACTTGATTGTTACGAGCTGAACTTAATGCTCCGGAAACTGTTGACCATTCCATTGGAACAAACTTAGAATTAGTAGAATCCCATTCTTCAAAATCTACATGGTCTTCGTGACCTGCATTACCTGAGAATGGAGTACCTGCTTCAATAGCAACAATATCTACATATTCACCAAGGAAATTACTTTTAGTTGCATCTTCAAATTCAGTATCACCAAAAAATCCTATCGGTGGAGTTGCAGGATTTAGTCCTGTGCCATCTAATTCAAACTCACTGGTAAAATACATATTTGTTCCAGTATAGTCTTTACCATTTTTTGTGCTTGGTGATGATGGTGTATATCTTGTAATGTGACTAACATCAGGTCCAGTATATCTTGGAGTTGATGATGGATACGTAATTAAATCAACAACAGGCTTTTCAGGTAAACATTCAATAACTTTATCACTTGTATTTAATTGAGCCGATTCTTCATCAGTTAATCTCATACATATAATAGCATCCCAAAGGTCAAAGTTATTGACCACTTCCATTCCAGCTGCTTCATTAGCTAAGAACGAAGCTTCGTCTGTACCTGGTTGGAGGATTACGTTATGAATACGTTTAGCCATTTATTAGCTCTCTAATTTTAATGCGTCGATAGTAACTGTAACTGTTCCTGCACTTCCTGAATTATTTTGAATTGCTACTGGAACTTCAGTTTCTGAATTGTCTAACCAACCCATAATTGATGGGGTTATTTTAAATGTTGTTGTACCTGAAGCTGTAGCAATAAATTCTGCAATAACACCAGAACCATCCGACGGGTCTGTTCCTTGTGTTCTACTTGCATCTGCTGTTCTTGCTGCTGTGTCAGAATATATTCTAACCCAACACTGTTTGTTTACTGTAACTTTTTGTAATGCGAATGATTTACCTAATGTAGCATATTCAACAGAACCTGAAGAACCATCTGCGATTGAAGCAGTTGTTTCTGCTTCTGATACACGAGATGCTCCACCTCCGCCGCCACTTGCTGCTGCCCATTGGTAATCGGAACCACTCCATTGTAGGAATTCATTGGAACCTGCACCAGATGTATTTAAATGAGAATCAACATCAGCATTTGTATATGTATTTCCTGGTGCTGCAACGCTTAATACTCCATTTGAAGCTGTAATATTAGTACCAGCAATTGCTGTAACAAAATCAGCAATAGTATCTTTCTTTGAAGCATTAGAATCGTTAGCATCAATAAATCCGATACTATCTGCTGCTACATCAAGTGTTCCACCTGTTAAACTGTTGAGGTCAGTACCACCGCCTCCGCTACCACCTGAAGCATTAATTGTAATAGTATCTGCATTAGCATCAGTTGTAATAGTAACGTTAGAACCAGCTACTAGAGTAAGTGTATCTGTTGAACCATCAGCTACTACACTACTTTGACCTGCAACTGCAATTGTTCCAAATGTATTAGCAGAAGAGGCTCCACCTCCGCCTCCACCGCTTGCTTGTTCAACCCAAGTATATGTACCATCAGCATTTGTCTTTAATACATAATCAGATGTTTCTGAATTCGTAACATTATTTGCGTAGACATAGGGAGCAAGAGGGTCTGTATAATTTGTAATTGTACCACCAGAAGTATCTGCTAGAAGCTTTCTCCATGAACCGTGCGCGTAGTATAGAGCACCAGTATCATGAGCGTGGCCAATTGCTCCGTGATATGTGCCTGGGTTATTAGCAGTTAAAGCAGCGAATGTATCATAATAAAATGATACTTTGTGAGGTTTTCCGTATAAATCTAAATTCCCATTGGAATCAAATATGCTGGTAAGTGTCGTGGCATTACCAAAGTTAAAATATATTTCGTTAAAATTGTCGTTGACTTTATCGAACGCATTACGTAACGGGTCACCTGACCCATCATTCGCAGATGCTCCGATGTTAATTGTTTGCTTGGCCACAGCAGAATCTCCTTTAAATTATTAAATATTTATTATACCGGTTCGTGGTCGGCAGTAACATAAGTACTATCAACAGTAAAGTTTGTCACTGACGCCTCGAGCGTATTTGTATTTGCTCGGTCGAGTGGCGAACCGCTTCCATCGTCATTAAATAGTCGTAAAAATCTTGCCTTAGTGCTTCCATTAATTTCAGCTTTATAGATAAAGTCGCCGAACATTTTAGAACCAGCAAGGTGAACATTTTCTTTTAATAGTTTTTCGTATTGACTTTTATCAAGAGTTGATTTAATTTGATATGAATACTCTTGATAAAAATCACTGTCTTGTATTCTCATACCTGATTTATAATAGCTATCAATTGCTGCACTGTTTGCAGTCTGTGTTATATATCCGTCAATATGAGATGAAAAATCTTTCCAATAACCTTTATTTTTTCCTTGCTCTTCTGCTGTAACTGTCCCAGCAGCTAATGGTAGTGTTTCATCTGCAGGATTATATAAAGTAGCTTTATCACCGGTAATATAAGCAAAACCAGAATTATTAATAGCAACTTCTTCAATATATCCAACTTCGTAAACTGCTCGAGCATCAATTATTGCGTTATCACCATAAGCACGACTTGAGTAGTCAATAGAAACACCTGCAACATTAAAAGAATCATTATTGGTTCTTATTATATTGTTAAGACCAGTAAATCCATCCCACGAATTAGGTAAGATATAAAGAACATCATTAACTATATCTATAGAAGTAACTTCTGCTGTTACTCCAGTATTTGCTTCTGTAATAGTTTCACCAACATTAAATAATGCAGATTGACCTGTATTAGCTAATCTTATTGTTTGACTTCTCTTTTTAAATTTAGAAATTAAATCATCTTTTGCTCTTGCAAAAATATCAAAGTCATAATTAGCACCTTTATCAATATTTTGGAATAAACTAATTTTACCAATTTCAATATCTGCAATATCAAATGCTTCATCTAATGGAGTACTTAAATTAACTGGGCTTGCAGTACCTGAGAATGGAGCAGTAGCTTCATAATCAGCAGCATTAAGTTGTGTTGTTAAATGTGGTTGAATTAAATCAGTAATAAGCTCAACAGTTTCTACATTAGAAAGTTCTGCAATAACTTGTGTGTTAGCATTTTGTGGACTACCTTCTGGGTAAATTTCACCTGGTGAAGAATCATTAAAAGCTGAAACGTTTTGTTGAATGCCTAAAAATTTTAAATCTATATTTGGATTTCTGTCTAATGTAGATATAGCACGAGATTGGTCAAAACCGCCTGTATTTACTTTATTAGTAAACTTGACACCAATATTTGTAGCGTTTTGTCCAATAACATAAGCTTCATTACCGTTAGTATCTCTTAATCTTTCGTATGGTTCAAATTCTTCAGTATTAGAACGGTCTGTAATAATAGATTGTTCTGAAACTAAAAGACTTGTATTTGCAACTGTATATCCATAACCACCGCTGTCAATTTCGTATCGCGCAACAGCTGGATTAATTAAAGAAACTTTAGTAACTATACCTTCACCGCCAACTCCATCGTTTTCATCAGCTTTAATTAAAACATTTTCACCAACAGTACGATTCGGTTCGAACTGGTCTGTAACTGTAAATGCACTTAAAGAGCCATTAACAGAACCAAATTCTACAAGCTCTTTATTAATGTTAGTGTAAATAGTATCATATTTTTTAAATACACCTTTTACGTTATCGATGTAAATAACAGGTGTAAATCTACCATTAATTAATATTGAATTAATTTTTGTTACTGAAGCTTCAGCTTGTGAAATTGTACCTGTAATAACACGGTTAATTAAATCTGCGTAAGTATATTCAACACCTAAAGGGCTAGTAAATAGATTATCGTTTGGAACCATCTGAAGGAAATTGCCTTCTTTCCATTCAGAGTTTGAAGGTTTGAGCATTTTAGTAGATGGATAAACTATTTCAATATCATACTCTTTATAAAATGTTGCAAAGAATAATTCAATACCAGCCTTAGTACCTTTTCTACGATATAGGTCTAATATATTTTTAACAAGGAATGGTATGATACTTTCTTTTAACTCGAGGTCAGCTAAATATTTGTTTTTATAGAAAATAAGTAAATCTTTAAGTGTACTATCGATATCTCTATATTCAAAGAATCGACGAGAAACATAAGTTGACTGATTAGAAGATGTTTCCATCCACTTATAATAATCACGAGCTAATTGAACCAGTTCAGGCCCATCTTCACGATAGATAGCAGGGAATTGCTGATTAATAAAAAAGCTTATACTTTTTTCTATCTGTGAATAATCTTCAGCCATTCTTTATATTCCTTTATTAATAGCTACTACTTGAATTGCTATTTGTTAATGTTCCAATTGCAGAAGAAGATGATGTTGTACCAGAAGCTGGTTTTTCATCAAGTAACATATTGACTTGTACATCCTCGTCTCGTATAATAAACACACGACCTTGTGGTGCAGATATATCACTCTTCTTAGCGCGAACCATAATTTTAATTGCGCTGCCATCGAATGCTTCAACTTCAACTGTATTTAAAGTCACTACACCTTTAGTATAATCTACTGTTCCAACATTTGGTTTAAATATTGAAGGATTTGTTATATCATCAATAATAAACATTAAATTACCTAAACCATCATCTTGTATATAAACACATGTTCCATCTACATCAAATGGTGTACTCTTTACTGCAGGTTTATATTCACTAAATCCATTTGCTTCTCTAAATGGATATGGTTTAACTAATTCAGTTTCAAATTTAAATGATGGTGTTTCTTTAGTATTAACTACTGGACTCCAATCAATAATTGGCATAATAGTTAATGCTGTACTTTGTATTGCAGTATCAACAGCATCAACTTTAGCAGTCAGTTTACTTCCTCGTAATTTTGTATTAAAATCTTCTAATGTGTTTTCTGAATAATCATTAATTGCAGTTCGTACTAATGGCTCGAGTTCGTCTTTTGATTTTTCTGTACTCTTATTACTATAAACGATATCAGCAACAACATCTGCATATATAAATTTTGTTTGTACAAATATTGGTTCAATACCTAACGGGCTCTTTTCTGCCAAATAGTTAATATAAGTATTTGCAAGTGTTGAACTAATACTTGTTGTTTCTGAATCTAAATAAACTGAAACAGCAACACGACCAAATTGAGGTGGGTCAAGCTCTTCGCCACCATAAGCACTTACTGCTGTAATTTCTGGAAATGCTTGTTGTAATAATATTTCATAATCTTTTGAAGTCACTGCGCGCTCTTGGACTGCTAATGATTTAGGTGCAAAGTATCGAATAGATTCCATACTTTCGCGCTCTAATCCTCCAGCAGCTGCTGAAATTGTTGTAACAGAAATTGAAGCCCCATCAATAAAACTTGCGCTAAATGAGTCTGCACCATTTGCTAATTCACCAGATGTAATACGATATCGTACCCTTACATCCTCAAACTCTTCTGGCTGTAAACCAAATTCGTTTTTACCAAAATAAACTGCATATCTGTTATCTAAATATGGCTCTAAATAAAATACTTTATCGTCTGGTCTAACACCATAAATTGTATTAGCTCGAGTAAAGATATTTCTATTTTCTGTTTCTTCAGCATCAACAAATACAACGATAGAGTCTGTATCAACTTCGTCATTAGTTAATTGAACACGAAGAACACCATCGGCGTCAACAATAAATCCTTCTCTTTGGAACGATGCTAACATTGACCCTTCAAATATTTCAACATTATCTGCTATAAATGTGTCGGGTGCTGTTCTTCGAGCAACGTATGTTTGATTAGTTACAAATGTAAATAAATCACCTTGATAGTTTGCAGAAAAAGTAGTATAGGTCGGAATAGTAATTGTGCTATTTGTTTCATTTTCATCTGTAATTGTAACTTGAACAACAGCTTTAGCAGATTTACGAGACCTTGGAATATAGTTTAATTCTTTTGCATGAGAAACGATAGAGTTCTTTAAGACGGCCGAGTCAAGAAACATCTCATTCATTGTCATGTTCGTATAATAATTATTTTGAAAAGAGTTGAATGCTAATACATCAAGTAATGCACTCATGTTTGAGCCTTCAAAGTTATAATCTTTGAATTGCGTCTGCGTCTGCAGATATGCTTTCAGCTGAGTTTTGATAGAATCAAAATCAAGCTCTGTAATTGGAGTTTTTGGATTGGCCATCTTATCTTATCCTTTCTAATATTAAATCAAGTGTTATTGGTCTATCAACATTCTTGATATAAAACTGTATGTTTACATTAACTGTGTTATCATCATACCTACTACTTGCAGTTACATCTATAATTTCTGCTCTCGGTTCGTATGTTCCTATTGTATCTTTACATCTAGTTTCAATAACTTTTAAAACACCAGGCGTAATATTTTCAAATAATAATCCTTTTATACCGCCACCAATAAATGGTTGCATTAACCTTTCGCCTGGGTCTGTTAAAATTAAATTTTTAATGCTTTGTTTAACTGCATCTTCGTCTTTAAGTAAAGCAATATCTTTTGATATAGGACTAATACGCAAATCTTTATGGAAATCAGTATATAAATTCGGCTTTTTAGTAACCGGTGTTTTTGTACTTATTGTCATCGTACTATATCTCTTGTATCTAAATGTATATGATTCTTATATATTATTACGCCTTTAAAGCCAGATTTTCTAGCATTTTGTGTAAAAACCTCAGTCCAGTCATCTCTTTCAAGAGATGTTCCTAAAGCTGCATTTAATGCTTCTGCAGCTTGGTCTTCTGCACTTTTTGATTTAAAAGCAGCATCCATTTTAATATCTATAACAAGCCCACTTAGGTGAGCATCATCTGGTCGCTTTTTATATTGAGTATATTCTGTACTAACCCAACCATTTGTAATAATCATTTTATTACCATAAATTTCTTGTAATCTTTTTAGATAAAC
>Ga0075475_10000285_pt1 | contig 22552 bp, 30 predicted proteins | sample DEB08_DNA_10_FD_76342 | JGI IMG/M metagenome (GOLD analysis project Ga0075475, IMG submission 76342) | Aqueous microbial communities from the Delaware River and Bay under freshwater to marine salinity gradient to study organic matter... | ecosystem: Environmental > Aquatic > Marine > Coastal ... | reverse complement strand
GAAGATTTTTGATGTTCCCCAGGAGGATGCTCCGGCTTAAAGATTTCCCAGTCCATTAGGGCTTGGGGGTTCCAGGGGAGGTGGCGTGGCTTGAAGCCCCTCCCCAATTTTTTAGACACCCTTATTTCTCATTTTTAATAGGTTGAGGGGAAATCCATCAAATGGGTGGGTTTCCCCAATTTGTTAAATAATATAAACGACATGATGCCTGAATTCAAAGCCATACTCGAAGATAGAGACCTTCCCATGGAGTTCACAGTACATTCTGGGTTATATGGAGTCACCACCTGCGTAGTGGATGATATACCCATGGCCATCAGAACTGGGCATGCTCCCTGTGCCGATGGTAACGATTATGAACTGACACACCATGAAAAGCAGCAACTCCTAGATGGTGCTGATTGGGTAGAGTTCAGAGGCAGTTTTTCTTTACCTACACCTTTCGATTCCCTGGCTTTGTTGGTTCCCAATGGCACCAGATTGGAATTCCCAAGGTATAGCATCAACCAAGATGCGTTTGCTGTCATAAAAAGGGAACTTCGTAAAGCAGATTGGCCTTATTCCAAGGTAAACGGAATAGGTGGGTTCGAGACCGGAATGAATGCAGAAGAAGCATATGATCTGTTACAATCCGGCAAGTATTACTTCCAGAAAATCAACCAGTCTTATTTCACCACCCAAAAGGTGGCACGCCAGATGGTGGGAATGGCTGAACTATACAACGGTGCCAAAATCCTGGAACCTTCTGCAGGAGAGGGTGCCATCATTGAAGCCATAAGAGAGGTTTTACCAATTACCCACATCACTGCATTTGAGATAGCATCATACAGAGACAAACTCAGCAGATTCGATAACATCACTGTTGGCGATGACTTCATGCATTTTCCCATCACCAATAAATTCGACAGAATAATAGCCAATCCTCCTTTCAAAAATGGGTTGGATGTGGAACACATAACCAAGATGGTGGACCATCTTCGTCCAGGGGGAGTGCTTGTCACTCTATCCATGGGGTCGTGGAAAACCAGAAAAGGTAACAAATATGAAGATTTTAGAAGGTTGATGAGGATATATGGTGCGCATACCATCGATATACCAAAAGGAACCTTCAAGGATTCCGGAACGAACATATCAACAACAATCATCAAATTGAAAAAATCATGAGCTTGAGAATGTTTGAGGAATTCCAGAAAATACGGCCACACTCCGAATCCAAGGGAAAGAAACCTCAACCATCACACCATGATGACATGAAAAGCAGGTACATGCGTCTTTTGAGAATGGAATCAAGCAAAAGAGATTTAGCGGTGTTGAATGTCACACCCAAAGTTGACCGTTCTTTTCTATAACCTACTCTTTAGAGATTTCGATTTACCTGAGGGGATCATCAAACGTGGTTCCCTCAATTTATATTTGAAACAGATGTTGCATGGATGACATACCATGATGTGTGAGACATGAGGAATCGTGTTAGCACATAGGCACCGTAAGAGGGGGTGACACCCCTCTTGCATTTTATCAACATCACAATGAGCAAACGTTTTGTAGCATCTGCACTGAGATTTGCATCAAACTCCACCTATGGAAGATTTGGCAAGAAAACCAACAGGAGATTTTCTGCGACTTTTCTATTCAAGGACAATTCACCACACCCAGTCAATAGAACCTTCGATTCCATTGATGGTGATTATGAATCCGTCATCCAGGCGATAGTGGAAAATTATCCCATCATCAAGGGAAATGTTGTAGACAAAGTTTCCGTTAGTGAGTTGGTGGATACCAAATGGAAATTCGTAGAAGAAATACAAATACCGGAGGTTTAGGCTGTAGCACGCTTCGGTGGGACTGGGGTGATTTTTCATCTCAGTTCCTTTTTAATAACACACATTATGGCATCAGTTTATTATCAGATCGTACCAGGGAGTATAAGGCTGTTATAAGGGAGATGGTGTCATGATGCCATCCTCATCATACCCACTTTCCTGAGCCTTATGAATCCATAATTGTGTTTACAGATCAATTTTATGACCTTTATTTCCCCAGCATACCCCACTTGATTTGATTCAAGTATGATGGTTTTCTGGAAATTGTCTGCATAGTCGCATATGTCCTCAAGCACAACCCTAACCAACGCAGGTACGCGAAATATGAGACTTTCCACCAATATGGTATCAGCCGTCTCAGTTACCTTGTACGTTAGATGATTGTTGTGTTGATGGTATAGCAAAGATTCTAAGCTTGTGTGAATTCGTTCCATCGTATTACACCAACGGTGCCTTTGTTTTATTTAGATGCCAACCAATGGATTTCTGTTTACTGTAGATTGGGAACCATGGCACGTCTTTTGTACTAAAACCCGTACAAACCAACCAACATGAGTAAAAAACGAGGAAACATAAACCTGGATGAAATGAATTTTCCCCAGCACCCAGAGAAAGATGCAGAAAATGCATACGATCTGATAACCGCCATCGATGATTCCACTGCATTCAACAACATGAAGGAATTGTTTGAGAAGGTGCCCACACGACTGCGGGTGGATGTGCTCAAGTTTGCGGGGTTCATGGAAGCCCAGATGTCACTCAACGAGAGGACAAAAGGGGATAGCTGGAAGTTCTCCACACTGGATGAGCTGTATAACTCTCTGTGTACCTATACGGAAAAGCTACATACGGAATTGTTGAAAGGAGTAAATAAAGAGGATAACATTGATATTTTGAGAAAATGTGCTGACGTGGCCAACTTTTCCATGTTCATTGCATTGAAGATTCACGAAGAAGAATTCAAATTTTAAGGTCAACAGCCATGACCATTTTAACCACAGCAACATGAGACTTTTATTTTCATTATTCGCCCTGCTCTCGTTATTTTCAGAAATCTACGGTCAATGCACATCCCAAATCTACCAAGTGAGAGTTGTGGATTCTGTATCGTGCACCGACACAGCCTCATCTTACACACGGTTTGTGGAAGTGAGCATATCAAACCCACAGCCCAACTACATGCTGGCGGTCACCGCCTATGGGCAGTCCCAGATCGTTACCTCACCAAAGGAAGCCACCTTGTTTGGTATTGATCTCCCTAAGAATGGCAACTACGTGACCATCACTGCAGGATTGTTCACTCCCAATCTTGGGCAATGTTCCTTCTGGACAATGAATAACATTTTCCAGAATCCATTTCCTGGAGCATGCAGGCTAAATCCATTTCCGGTTGATGTCCTTGCTGCAGATGTGAATATCATCAATAAAGACCTTGGTAGATTCAGGATGAGGGTTCGTGATGAGGTGAATCTATCCAGATATGAGCTTACAGTTGGGAATGACACCATCATCCTGAAACCTTCTGATGACCCCAGCCGCACCAAAGTGTATGAAGTTGAGTTTAAGATGTCACAGCCTGGAGAAAACCTCATTGGGGTTAGTGCCATTGATATGGACGGTTCTGTTAGTTTCTCCAGAACATTTAGTTTGTGGAATCCTGAACAATACGAATTCAGATTCAAAGTATGGAACTTCTCTTATCAATACTTGGGAGAACTCCAATTTGAAACCATGCCCCGTAACAGCCTTATAATAATAAGAGGCATTGAAAGCGGGGAAGTTAGAAAGATAGTAATCGTTCAGTAGTTGGTTTATCAACAGAGAACGTAAGATTCATAACAGGAGGTTTTGATTTTCTATAATCTCCCTATTGGGTTGGGAGACCTCGGCCTTTTTTATATCAAAAACATTAGAAACCATGACAGGAAATCTCAAGATCGAAGACAAAATAGTTGGCGTGAACGATGTGGGTAGAAAAGTCATGTATACACCACCGCATCTCCCAGATGGTTCACCAGAATCAGAAGAGGGAGAGATCATATCATTCAATTCCAGATACGTGTTTGTGAGGTTCAGAGGCCCAAATGGCGAAGCTTGCAATCCTTCCAACCTCAAATGGTCCTTATAATAAATATAAAAAATTTACATCATGAGCAGACTTAAAAAATTCGGGGAAATATCAGAATCCAAAAAACCCATCAATGAGGATTTGGCTGGTGTGGTTGATATGATAAACGGACAATTTAATTCTTATCCTCCCAGCTTTCTTCTTTTCCTCAGACAAATGTGCCTCATAGAGGATGCCCCAGCAACCGCAGAATTGGCAGAGATGTTCAGTGGGTATGTCAGCGATCATATGAATGTCGATCTCAACCTCGATATGGATGACGATAAGGTGTATGAGCTTGCAGAATCCCTCAGATACGGAGAGGTAACATTGTTGCATGAGAACACTGACAACTTCCCATTCCAGGAAATTGGTAAAATAAACAATGACATGATTATGGTTCCGCAATCATATGACTATCGCAGAAACCTTTCAATCGCCATGATAATCGTCAGCAGACAGCCTTTCGATGAGCACATGGTGTTAACTGACCAAATATAACAGACAATGAACAGACTCAAAAAATTCGGGGAAAACCCTAAATCAAAAAAATCACCCAAGAAGATGAACGAAAACGCGTTCTATTCAATGGACATCGATCCCACCAACGATGACTTCCAAACATTGGAATACGCAGATGCCCAGGCCATAGTACTGGCTTGTAGAGGAGCTGGTGGAACCTCCAAGGAATTCATGGAAAAATGGAATGATTATTCAGACCAATCAGAGGGTGGATGGTATCATTTCGTTGAAATAGAACTTAATGAAATCTACACTTTGTCTGAATTGACACCACAGCAAGTGTTTACAGCCAAACTGTTGGTAGAGAAAGGTGAGATGAAATGTTTTCCTCTCCAGGAAGAATCTGCATTCACTGTTCCTCCAGGCATGAAATACGGCCAGTGTGTAAAATTTGATGAGGACATAAGCCTCATATTCTCTAAAAATGAAATCGAGTTTTCAGGATTATTCTAATGCCCAATAAAAATGCTTAAGAAATTCGGGGAAAAATCAGCGAATCCATCATGTCACCAGAAGATGCTGGATGGATGAGTCAAAACCATAAGGAAGCCATTGCCCATCAATTTAAACTGGTGACGGGTGTTGATCCGTCCATGGCAAATCAAGCCACACTTAATGGTTACCTCGATTCTATGGAAGGTAGAAATCTGGAACCAGAAGAGAAGGAATTCCTCAGAAGGTTGCAGGATGGAGACATTTTACCATTGAACAAATACGACACCAGTTTTCTGCTTTACGTGAAATGGGCTGTTGAAAACAACTTCCCTTTACAAAATCTTGTGAAGAAGTACAACAGCGAACCACAAATCCAACTCAATGGATTTGATGTCAATATTCAGCTTATAAAGCTGGAGATCATAGCCAAGAGAATCCAGGAGGGAAGCATTATCATATGCACAGACTATGATGGCCCATTCGTTGGTGTTCAGAAAAACGGTAAACTGGATGATAGATCGTTCTTTAATGCAGCAGCATATGATCACAGAAAAGGTTTAAATGCTGCAACTGTCGTCCTGTTTTTTGGAGGAGTTGATCCTCATTATTCACCATCATACAAATAACAAAGTTCATGAAAAAGAAAAAATTGCAGAAATTCGAGTCCTTTGATGGAACCAAATCCATTAAAAAAGGCAACAAAAAGGCCATCAACGAAAACTTTTCACCAGACATCAATCCCTCCAACCTGGATTATGACCTATTAGATGGTGTATATGTGCTGTATCCAGAAGCATTGCTAGATGCGGGTATTAAAGCGTCAAGTTTCAGATCAGATTGGGAAGCAAATGATGATAAATCAGAAGAGGCATGGGAAGATTGGATGGACAACCATGGTGTTGCTGCTATGACACCACAGCAAGTGTACATCCTTTTAACAGCCCTGGAGAAAAAGATCATACAAATTCACTCGTACATGGATGGAAATGTTGATGGATTTGTTGTGAAGAAGGCACCATCTTTTGTGAATGTGGCCCTGGATCAAGGTGATGTTACCGTTGTGGTGTCAGAAGTTGAAATCAGCTGGGACACCGACATCTACCCTTAATTTTTCATCAACTGTCGATAAGTCCATCGTTTCAGTTTGTCTACGGCACTCAATCCCGATGTTTGTTCTTTCATTAAATAGTGAAGTTCGAATATCGGGATTTTTGTTTCATTACCTTCCGCAGATATGACATCCACCATTGTATCAAATGTCACACACTTTCCGCACTGCCTGGAGGCCATAACAACATTCCTACGATAATCATTGAATGACCTAACAAGGTCTATCTGATAGTCCCTCAATTTCACATTCTTCACACCATCATCCGTCATCACCTTACATTCATTCTGGCCAAATGACACAGGATCGTCATTATAATAGGCCATTTTCGCTATCTCCTCCTCGGTGTATTCGAATACTATGTTTGGCTTTCTCCATTGAAGATTTCTCTTCCAAAATGGGTTTACCATGGGTATGACACCAGTGAGCTTGTAATTCTCTATAAGTTCCTCTACTTTTCTGGTATTCCAACGGTTATTTTGTGCCATCCTTTTGTTTTAGTTATGGGTATGGGTTTCTATGGGTTTCCAAGCGATACATAAGCAAAAGATAATTAATCAAATCATTTGAAATATGGCAACATCTGTTATTAATCTTTCGAAATATAGCGCAGCTGGCGTCTACACGATATACGTGGATGCTACACAAAGCCCTGCGTTGATCGGAAATCAAATTCTCAGGTTGGTCGTTGGTTTCTCAAGAAATGGGGTGTTCAACGCACCTGTTTATATCGATGCCAATGACAAAAAGAGATTTAGGGCTATTTTTGGCGAGATCGATCGCAACTTGGAGAAGTTGGGATCATTCTTCCATAGAAGTGCTGAAATGGCACTGGAAGCAGGACCAATCCTGGCTCTTAACCTCATGAACCTGGACAACACCACATCAGGCGGAGAACCCACCGCGACAGCAGATGTGATCAACTACCGCTCATTCTCATTGGATGTGGCAGCTAAAAATGGCATCAATAGAAGCAAACTTTTCAGTAGCTTCTACAACAAAGACAACTTCTGGTTTCCAGATGAGGACAAATTCCTTGCAACCAGAGCCACCCAGGATGCCGGAAAGCTTTTCAATCTTGTAAACATTTCCCAGAATCCTTGCACGCTCATCACACGCAAATCCACTGTTGCTGGGTTTGACATTTCTGCAAGAGAGTGGTATGGTATCCAGGGCAAAGACATTCCGGACTACGTTCGTCCAGACGATCTCATTTCTGACTACTTCATTGATGTTATCGTATTGAACGGTAACTATGGGCCAGACAGATACGATCAGCTTGCAAAAGACCCTGTGTTTGGTGCTTACTTCAATTCTGATGGTCTGGTGACATCCAGCATAGATTCGTTCCTCGATCAGCCGGAAGTTAGCTTGAGAGCCATCTATTCTGGTTGTATCATCCCGAAATTCGTTGACCTGGAGGGGAAAACACGCTACATTGAGGACATCATCAACAGCGATGTTACAGCGAATGGAATCCTTTGCGCAATTGACATCACTGAGTTGAACAACTTCACTGATGGCACCAACAGCAATTATCTGGACACAGTTGGCCACCGATTCCTCACAGAGGATGTGCAGGCCATTGACATGCTGTCATATAAAGGTAAAGCAGAAGAGACACTGATTTACGAAAACAATCCAGGCGCAGACCTCGTTTTCACCAATCCTGGTATCATGGATGGTGGTGCAGATGAAAATCTGGCAAGTGTTCAGGTCACACTGGCAGGAGCTTCTGGATCAGTCGATTCTGTTATCATAGATGGAGTCACCATCACATCTGGTGCGGTCAACTTCAACACCAGCCCTGAGCAAACTGCAACGGATTTGGCGGCTGGCATCACTGGCAATACCAGTTCCCCCAACTATACCGCAACTGCTGCAGGTGCAGTGGTCACTATCGTAGGTGCTGCACTTTCTGGAAGCACGCCAAATGGCAAAGCGGTCACAGTGAACACAACCACCATGACTGCTGCGCTATCGTCTGCCACCATGACTGGTGGGGTGGATGAGGTGAAGTCGCAAATCACCATCAGCCTGGATGGGGGAACATCTGGTCAAGTGAGTGCTATCACCATCAATTCAGTGAACATTCTTTCCCAGAACATTGCATTCAACACCAGTATCAACCAGACCGTGGCGGATATTGTGAGCGAGATCAATAGCAACACCAGCGCACCGGATTACGATGCCACAGCAAATGGAAATGTCATCACAATCACTGCGGCTGCTGGAGCAGGAGATGGACCAAATGGATTCGCAGTCACCACCACAGTTATCGCCCAGTCAAATTATCAGGTGGCAACCACTGGAACGGTTCTCACATCGAACACTGGTGATAATACGCTCACCATTAAGGTTCCTGCTGCCCACGCAAGCTATCAGACCCTTTACAACTTGCTCACCGTTGGTAGCATCTTCGAGGGTGAGAGAACGACTGCTGGTAACAATGCTGGTGTTCCAATAGCGAACCCTGGACTTGAGGTCACAAAAGTCTCCAAGACAGCATCCAGTGTGACATTCAGTGTCACTTCCCTTTATAAGGCCAATGAAACTGCCGCATCTGGCAGCTTTGTTGATATGAAAGTGACCACAGGGAACTACACGGTGGCCCTCGTAAGGAACTCGCTTAAAGAGGATGGTACTGATACCTTCTTCGTGGCAGACAAGGACTCCGAGGTTTACAAGGACTTCAAGGCGGGTACCATCACCAATGGTGACATCATCAATGATGGAACTGATAACTACTACCTGAAATTCACAGAGACCAGGGACAACACCCTGGAGTGGAATGATAACAGGGAAGTATTGAAGGTGGAGCTTTACACAGATGCAGCTCTTTCCACACCAATTTCCACCGGAAACTTGGTTGGATTCACAGACAGTTATGATGCTTCCGGATTTGCAGTTGCAACTGGAGTTGCCATCATCAGCGCATCAGGTGGATTCCGCACTCGGTATGATGCCACTTTCGTGGACAGCAAGACCATCAGGGTTGCAATTGCCAATGAGGCAAACATAGCCACCACTGACTACATCAGAGCCACAGATTCAGACGGAAATCCGGTGCTGAGCCGAATCTCCAGGATCAAGCGTTATGGAACTCCAACACCAACTCACATTGAAATCACCACCATCCTGGATGCAGTTGCACTCTCAGGAACCAATGGTGACCAGATCGAGGTTTATAAACCGTTTGAAAGCTTCCTTACGAACTTTGATATGACATATCTGGCAGGGTTCAAGGTCAACACCACCCACATGCCAAATAACACCACCGCTCGTACCAACGAGATTTACGGGGTGATGGAAGACACAAACTTGTTCGCTGCCTTGACTGATTCTGATATGATCAACTTCCGTTACATTGTGGATACGTTCAACAATGGGCTGGAGACAGGATCGAAATCGATCCTCACCAGATTGGCCAAAGGTCGCCAGAAGTGCATGGCATTGTGTAACACGCCATCTTTCAAGGAGTTTGGTGATTCACTCAACCCACGATTCACGGATTCTGCAACTGCTGCAGACCCAGAACCAGCAATGAACGTCCGCTACATTAAGGATGGTGGCAACCTTTCTGAGAATCCTGATTTCTTGTACACCATGCCCACCCAGGATCAAGGTGCTGACTTCGCAGGATTTTTCACACCCAACATCCTCATCCAGGATGGAGATGGTGTGGTGAGCATGCCACCTGCAGCATTGGTATCCAATCAGTTCATGCAGAAGCACGCCAATAATCAGCCATTTTCTGCTGTTGCAGGTATCAGACGTGGAATTCTTTCCACCACTGGAATCCAGGGGGTTGAATACCAGTTGAACGTTACCGATCGTGGTTATCTGGAGGATAAAGGGATCAACCCAATCTACCGCAGAAATGATGGTAACATTGTGGTGTTTGGTAACAGAACAGCATACCAGACCCTGGCGAGTTCATTGAACCAGCTCCACGTTCGTGATCTTTTGATCTCGGTACAGACGGAATCGGAGAGAATCCTTCGCAACTACCTATTTGAATTCAACGATAATAGCATCAGGAATGAAATCAAAACGCTCTTGGATGCTTATCTTACCACTCTCCAGAATGGATACAACGCCATCCAGGAGTTTGAAGTGACAATGGATGCCACCAACAACCCAGAGGCTGCTGCCAATTCCAACGTTGGAATTGTTGATATCAGCATCACACCTACTGGGGTTTACTCGGTGTTCATCAACCGTATTACCATCACAAATTCCGGTGGAGTTAGCTCTGGTGGATTTGTTTCTGCGTAATATAGCTTTTGGTTCTGAGGGAGAAGGGCACCTTAATTGGTGACCATCTCCCTTTTTTAATGTTAAAATAATAAAAAGCGACAAACAATGCTTAAGAAATTCGGAGAAACCAACAAAAAAAGACGTTCAGTGAACGAAAGCAATTCCACCTTCCTCACTGATCCAGAGAGTATCAGGATTTACCTGATGACTTCCGATATAGTCGGAGGTGAGATTTCTGATATACCAGGAAAAACAGGAACATACATCTCTCCAGATGGTGTGGTGGATGTTACTGGTTCAGTGGTGGTGTTTGATAAAGAGATGAGACAACTCCCTTTCCAGTTCGGGAAAGTGACTGGTGATTTCATCGTCAATGGGTGTGGACTCACATCACTATTTGGTGCCCCCAGAGAAGTTGGTAGGGATTTTAATGTTGCCAATAACAAACTCACCAATCTCCAGGGCTGCCCAAGGAAAGTTCCTGGTATCTTCAACATATCCAATAACAGAATCACCTCATTGGATGGTGCACCAGAAGTGGTGGGTGATGATTTCTATGCTGATGACAACCTGCTCACCAATCTCCAGGGATTCCCAAGATCGGTAGCAGGTGACATCACCCTCAGAAACAATCGTCTCAATGACACTCGCCAGAAGTACAAGGTGAAGAGCACTGGCCAGATTGGTATGATGGTGTCCAAAACCGATCTTACAAGCGATACGGTCTATGCCTATTACCTGGAGGATGTTGATGGTAACACTCTATGGAACGGCAACATGCAAGGATGGAGTCCAGAGCAGCTGCAGGGGGTGTTCGAAAGAAAAGGTGGCAAGCAAGCAAAGAAGCGGATAAATGAGTCTTCTGATTTTGGTGACAGACTCCAGGAACTGCCCAATGTAGCTAAACGCCTTAATTTGAAGCTGACAGTGGATTTGGCCAATCCTGTCATGATAAACGTTGCAGACGCATCTGGAGACACAGATGACTTCGAGCAATTTCAATCTATACCAATGTAAACAAAACAGTCACTACCTTTATTTGAAGAATTCAAAAACAATGAGCAATAGACTACCAATATTTGAAGAGTTCGACCCTGGGTATGAAATGCCCGAGGAAACCAAAAAGCATCGCGTCTTTCATGATACCAGGATGATTCGCTGGTGGGGCGACCCCAGGCAAATGGTGGTGGTCCATAAAGATCGCATCAACCACAGGGTTGATAACATCTTCTATCCTGAGAAAGTGGAAAGGTTCAAGAACTTCTTCAAAGAAGCTGACTGGAGAGGAGAAAGGGTGGATGTGGAGTGCTCATATGCATTTGCTTCTGTCATTGAAATCATAGACGTTATTGAGCAGCAAGCGGCCCACATTGGTGGCTACCTCTCCCATGACTATGGTTTGAGTGTACCCGCAAGCACTGGAGATGAGGATTGGGACTACTACCTGGGCCAGGAGGATTTTGAACTGATAATCGAGAAGCTTATGTGGCCGAGCGTTTACAGGGAAACAGAAGCGTTTTTCTCGAAGCACAGGCTCGACATCGTGAAGTATGGGAAGTCACCTGAACTCATCAAAGAATTGTGGAAAGACACTCCATACCATGATGATGAGGAAGACATGGAAGCATTTGATGTGTGGATGAATTTCCAACTGGAGATGTTGGAAGGTATAAAGAAAGGTGAGGGAGACCTGGGCAACATCGACATCCAGATAAGAGATTCCAACCACAGGTTAAAAGCTGCTATCGCTGCAGGTGAAGAATACGTTTGTATTGAGATTTTCGAAGAACATCTCCAGAATCCAAAAATCATAGAAACAATAAATAAAGATAAAGAAATTGAATTTGTAAAAAGATGAAGAAAAACAGGCTCCCAATGTTCGAGCAATTCGCTACAAAGAATCCTGCCATGATGGCAACATCTGACAACCTCACAAAGAACATCAAAACCATCATCATGGCGTTCCAGGAGACTTATCCTGCTGGTATCAGCCCATCAGAATCTTCCGGATGGATACTTGATCAAGTGTTCCGCAAGATCATTGAGGCGTTGATGTATGATGCAGCAGTCACAGGGTTCACCTCTCACATCGAACTCGTAGCAGCAGTGGCAGCATTCTTCAAAGAAAGCGTGGATAAATACGGCAAGGTCTTCATGATGGGTGATGAACCACCTTCTTTCTACAATTGGCTATTTGCCAACGAAGCGGACATTTAAGAAATCACGAATTCCTTTATCCATAATGGATGTGTGTATGGAGCCTGGGCGATGAGTCCAGGCTTTTTCATATTTGAAACACATGTTACTGTCCTGGAGTATTAAAACAAAAATGCCAGTACACACATTAGCAAACAAACAAACCTTCAAAGAATCACCAGAATTCAAGAAATGGGTAAAAGGTGATGTCCAATTTTGTGAAAACATTCACACAGTTGATTCTCCAGAATGGGTGGTGATTTCCAAATGGAATGGACTCTATGATATTCACCGATTTTGGCCACTCAGTTTCCATACTGGTAATGGGGTCACCCAGGATTTGAGTAGGGCAACTGAGGAAAAAGTATTCGCTAAACTTTACGAAATTACACAGGAATGATCACAGCACTACTTACACAAAAACACAAAAACGTTCCTAAGACAGGAGCGGACACCTGGGGTCACATGAATTCCAGCGACATTATCAAGCTTGCGTACAACCTCATGGGGTTCGGCAATTGGAAATGTGGAATCTCAATCATGCAGCTTTATGGGGAGATTTCCAATCAGAATGAAAGGGTTCTCTCCCAAAAAGCGTTGGAGGGTGTATTTCAAACCCTTCATGATAACGAAGATATGCCGTATGAAAAGGTGATGGTGAACGCCTCCATTTTCATGGCCAATAGATTCATCAATGAGAACCATATGACCAATTATGGAGCCTATGATTTCAACGATTTGTTGAAACATTTTGATGAAGTGGTATCTCAGCACAACCCTGGTGATTATTTCTACCAGCTTTGTTGCTGGATAGCGTTCACTTTGCTTTTCCCCCGATCCGTGCGCAATCTGGTGGATGAAGAGTATGGGGTGTTCAGCGAATGTGAGGAACATTTCATTAAAAAGTGGGTTCATGGTGTCATAGAGAGAATTGGAGGGCATGGCATCCTGTGTGGTAAAGTGGTCCATAATGAAAGATTCCTGGGGGGAACCTGGGTATACTCAATGATGAACTTTCTCATAGATACCAAAGAATTCTCATTTATCCACACCAAAGACCTGCGGAGTGCCACCAAGATACCCAGTAGACGACTCATAGCGGTGGCTGGCGGACTTTACCTATCTGACTGGCTCAAGGAAGGCCAGACGATGGCCCTTCCTTTGCCTCAGGAGCCTTAAGTGGGCTTAACATACCGGAAAGCAAGGAAGGCCAAGGGAGATACTTTTCTTGGCCTTCTCCATATGTGAACATGAAAGCCATCCCAAATAAATACAGAAAACATGCCTCGGAGAACTAACATACTGGAAAATCTGGACAAGCAAGACCTCGATGCAGTGGTGGATTACCTGTCCATGACAGACCAACAAAAGGCGCAAGATGCTGCATATTCTCTGCATTATTACTGGGAGGACTGGTTTGAGGATGAATTCGATGCCATGAACAAACCAGAAATAATAGCGCTCACTGAGGACATGGAATCATACGAAATCATAAACCTACTGGACGGTATAGAAAAGCATGAACATCTGGTGGAAGATTTCGGGAAATGGCTCATAAAGAACATAAGCAATTTCATGGCCAATGGAGGTGTTCATGAGACTGATATCCCAGCGTGGTATTTCATGGATTCTCCAGAAAAATTGGAAGATGTTTATGTGATCAGAGCCTCAGATTTTCCTCATGATGCCATTAGTCATGGTGGGTTCCACGGAGTCACGGATTTCACACAGTTGGCATACACCACCCGTTTCAACAGAACAATGACCCACAAAAAGGGAGGTTTTGTTTTTGGATATACCGAGCGTGATTTCAAGAAATATGGCACAAAGGGCAACGGTTACAAATATGGAAGCCATCTCATCTCATTCAAGGTGAAAGATGCGGTGCGCATTTGGCACCATGGTGACGAAGAATACCAAGTCATATTCCTGGGCAACGACATATCTGACCCCAGGTTTCCAGAATTCAGCCATGGAAGCGGATTTGAAATAGAGGATGAGGAGACCGGAGAAATGGTATACACAGACACCCTAGAAGAATTACACAATAAAACTGAAAACGTTTATGAGGCTATGAGTAGAACCAATAAACAAGCATATCAGCAGGCAAAAATCTTCTTTGATATGCTTGCACCTCTCATAGAGAGATTCAAGGATGTTAGTCATTACAGAGATTCAAAAGGCGACAAATTCTATCACCCACTCGAAAGGGATCATAGACACAAGGTGGTGGAAAGTCTATGGATGTTGGACGACCAAGTGCTGAGGCAGACCATAGAGAACATCATAGAATACTCTAAGAGACCTGATTCCATTGTTGTGGGTGGTATACCTGCAGGGGTTCCCACCAAATACAATGTCATCAGGAAAGACTCTGAATATGTGGCAGCAGAAGCTTGGTATAAGATGCCCATAATAAAGCTCAGAATACCATCAAGAACAGGTTATCCAACCCAGGCCACCTTCAACTTGAATACATCCCCCGAGGTGAAGAGATCATTCACCAAATGGTTCCCCAAGAAAAAGAACGAAAGCCATAGGTTACCATCGTTTAAGGAGTTCTGCATATTGTGATACTTTCACTCATCCAGGCCATAAGGCATTCAGCAGGTAAAATAACAATAAGGAATCAGCGTACTATTTGGTACGCTGAATTCATATTTACCAATGGTGGATGTTACAGGCTATACAAGATACTCAAGACAGCGTTCCCAGAGGCCATCCCCTGCTATTTCGGTTATGAGGATACCCTAATAGAGCATGTAGTGACAAAGATCAAGGGAAGGTACTACGACATCACAGGAGAGATAGAGGACATAAAGGCTTATGGTGAGGAGATGTACAATGGGAGAGAATTTCATGAAGGGATGTCTGAAAAAGCAAAAAGCATCGCCATTAGACGATGCTCATATGATCATAGATACGGATTTCAGGGTTAGCTCTTTCCGGTGTGACCGAAACCACCATCCCCTCTCTTAGTGTCTGAAAGAAGCTCTACAGAACTCAACTGGTTCCATCCGATCTGCACTTGGCGATGAATGACCGCCTGGGCACATCTTTCTCCTGGCTGAATAACAACAGTTTCCCTTGACAGGTTGATGCCTATCACCTTTATCTCGCCTCTGTAATCAGAGTCGATGGTGCCTGGGGAGTTGAGAACAGTGAATCCTTCTCTGATAGCAAGACCAGATCGAGGACGAATGGCCATAACGTAATGATCCCAATCAACCAGGGAGACAAATATACCAGTAGGGATGAGCTTTCTTTCTCCAGGTTCGAATACGATGGGTTTTGCATCCTCCCCACCATAGTATTCCAGGTCAAGCCCTGCTGCACCTTCTGATTCATATTGTGGGAGTTTACCAGACAAGGATACCACATCGATGGTGGGTTTTTTGAATCTTGCTTCCAGAGCTTCCACTCTTTCTACTAGTTTTTGCATTTCGGTCATATCTTTCCGTTTTTGTTAAATGATGTTAATGCCCTTTTATAGGGAGTCCAATCAAGAGGTTACAAATGATAGAAATAAATAGAGAAACAAACATAAATTAAGTTCGATGTACCATTATACAAATTCTAGAACGAGCCAGTCAAACGATGAGCCTGTGTTTCAGTCTCTTTGGTTGGCAACTTTCGTGCTTCCGGAAGCAATTCGGGCAGTACATGATGCCAGTCTTTTGCAGGAGCAGTTAATCAACGTTAGTGGTCTGGCAACTGATAAACTCCCAGAATTGGTGGAGCAGAAATACCGCCATGTTAGCCGTAGATTCGGTGGTACTGTGGTGCAGACATTCGTTGACTTAGCAATGACCTTTGAGGCGAACGTCAATCAGCAAAATCAAATCATCCCTTACAACATCATCCGTGACTGGAGTAAGTTGATATACAATCCTGCCACTGGTGCCCAGGGTCTCAAGAGAGACTATGTTGGGAAGCTCACCCTTGAGCTACATGACAAAGCAGGCCAAGTGGTGCGCAAGTGGCATTTCCCAGAGATTTGGCCATCAACAGCACTCAATGAGATGCCTCTGGATTACACCACTGAGGCCATCTACCAGCCAACAGTCAATTTCGCGGCTGACTACTACGAAGACATAACAGCATAAAACTCGGTGAAGTGCAGTGAGGGTGCTTTAGGGATCAACGATCTTTATACACCCCCTCTTTTTATTCTGCGAAACATTCCATGATACCTTCATTCAAACAATTCATCAACGAAAGCTGGTACGAATCTCCTCTTGAGAAAAGTATCAGAAACAACCAACGCTTCATTGACTGCGTTATAGACAAGGCGCAGGAGGTGTACTTCGGATGGACACAGGTTGATGGGTATTGTGAGTACTATGGTACTGGAGGTATTTGTGATGATATCGCAGCAAAAATAACTGATTGTATTGAACTCTACCTGGGCATGGACGGTGTAACACTATATGAACCCAGCGAGTATCACACCTCAGCCTATGCAGTTGATGATGAAAAGCAAATAGTCATTAAGATAGACATCCCATTTAGGAACTACGAAACTGGTGCTGGGTACACTTTCACCAAAATACCAAATGTTAAATTCTCTCCGGACATGATCCTAATAGAGGAACAAGATTACGAAAATTTCAATGAAAGACTCAAATACTCATGAGAAGATTACCATTATTTGAACAATTCGTCAATGAGATAAACATCATGAGGGTGAGGCGACAGTTTGTTGATACTGGTAAAATCCCTCAATCAGAATTCCCATCTATCATAGATGCTGCGAACGGTAAAACTGCGTATGCCATCTGGTTGGCCAAAAAGGTTGCTGATGGGTTCATATTACCAGAAGATATCTATAAATGGAAAGAATACCTTGAGATTTTCAACAGAAGGAAGAGAGATTTTAATCACTCTGATATCAATAAGTATAAAACAGCGAACGATGTCTACCTGTTCAGGAAGGAAATACTCTTTCTGAAAGACCAGGAGAAAAGCAACCCATCCCTGGCATCAGGCAAATCCAAAAAAGACAAATACAAAAGTCTCCTGGTGGGTAAAGTAGAGGGCTTTGATGTTTATAAAATACCTCAAGGCAGGGAAGACCTCTATGATGCCTCCTGTGAGCTTGGCTCCGGAACTGAATGGTGCACTGCCACTGGCAATACCCGTAGATACTACGACACATACAATAAGGCTGATGATATCTTCATTTTCATAAATGACAGAGGCACAAAGTATCAATATAGTGGTGATGATTTCATGGACAAGGATGATAACCCTGTTGATTACGGCAACACCTTGTTTTATAAGATGATGAAATACCTTGAGAGGGAGCGCCAAATAGACGATCTGCCTACCATTTTCAAGATAACTCATGAACCATCCACTTTATATGAATGGGAAAAAACATTTTCTGGAAATTTGGACCTCGCCAACACCAGTATAAGAATGTTGCCGAATGGTCTAATAATAAATGGAGATTTGAATATAAGCAACACACTCATCACAGAACTACCAAGTGAACTAACTGTTTATGGAGACATATATGCAAGAGGTCTCAAAAAAATAAAAATGCCCAAGGCGAAAATGCATTGGGGCTTATATATGGAAGATTGTGTAGATGTCATCATGAAAGACACATTAACCATTGACAACAATCTGGTATTGTCCGGCACCAAAAATGTCATATTCCCAGAAAAAGGAATTAGGATAGGCGGTCATCTAGACATGAACAGCGTGGAGAATGCCACATTCCCATCACAAGGAGAAATGTATGTCGCCAGAAAACTCGATATGATGCGATCATCCATAACCCATCTGCGGGGGAATATAAGAATAGGCGGTAATCTATTATTGAATTATTCAGATGTGGAAACCATATCACCAAATATAGAAATCGGTGGTGGACTCGACATGACTAGAACACCTCTTTATGACAGGCGTGGTAGTTCTAATGTCATAAACGACTTGGTGGTAAAACCAAAATGGGTAATACCAAGTAGCTGATCACAGAAACCATATCAAATACGCCACCATACAATGGTGTAAAATGTTATGCATAAACATGAAATCAACAGAACTTAACACCACCAATATAGACGAAAAAGACTTGAATGAACTATCAAGTTTTATTTCTATCAACAAGAAAGTTGAATTCCTATTAGGAAAGAATTACCGCGTAATGGAAATAGCCAGGGCAATAGAATCAAAAACGAAGCCTGGGCATCACATAAGTAAGCAGAGAGTGGTCAACGTCAAGAAGAATCTCAATAAAAAGAAAGACTAATGGTACTAGGAATCGATCTCAGTTTGAACTCACCAGGGATTTGTCTAATGGTTAATGGCAAATCCCATTACGTCTCCATCTTGAACCTGAGAAGGTTCAGCAAGAAGAAAGACCTTACCACCGACAACTACACCAACGAACTCATAGAAACCATCAAGGGGTTTGATAATGTCACTTTCATACCATTTGTGAGGGAACCAAAATCACCCAAGATGAAGTATGAGATCGCACAGCGTTTTTCCCTGAACAACAACAAGAAACTTTTCCACATTGTCGCCAAGGCAATCGATAACCTGCTTGAGATGTACAAAATCAATAGGGAAGAATTGGTGGTGGTCACTGAGGGTTATTCATATGGTTCTAACCCCAATACCCTAGTTGAAGCTGCAGAGCTGGGAACCTATGTGAGGGATTGGGTTTGCTACGATCTGCTGGAGGGAGATTTGGAGAGATTTTATGTGGTGTCCGGTCCTACCATTAAGAAGTTTGCAGGCAAAGGCAATATGGATAAGCACCAAATGTACGAAGCTTGGATTGCCAGGAACAAAGATGATGGTGACTCATATCTAAACTTCTGCAAGGAGAACAGGGATTATTTCACCAAACCCAAGATGAAAACCATCAGGAAGGTGAAAACGGAAATCAAAGTAATGAAAAGTCCGTCTGATGATCTGATTGATGCTTGGTGGCTTTGCCAATACGTTTCATCTGTTCTACTTTCGGATGTCTCCCGTACCAAAAACCAAGAACCTCTTTTTCAAACTCTTTAGGATGGAGTTTCAAGGTAAAGTCGAAGTCCTTTTCTGATAGCCGATGGAAGTTGATATATTCCCTGACCATCTGAGGCTCGATTTTGTTTTTGGCTTTTTTCTCAGCTTTTTCTGCCTTGGTGTATGCCCATTTTGGCATTTTGGTCATCTGCCTTGACAACATCCTGTTCCAATAGTCCAAGATAACCGCTTTGTTGGGGGCATGAAGTAGAGAAAGAGCTTCTGCCTGGATTGGGTACATGATAGACAACCTCCTCATTGTCATGAAGAAGTATTTGTTTTTGATGTTATCAGGCACGTACCTGAACCTGTTATCGGTGAACACGTAGCATATGAAATCAAAGAGTCCCATCTTCTGGGCTTCCCTCTTCGTATTCATTTCTATTTCTCTCTTGGTCTTGAATGCCATGCTTATGCGTTTTTGTAGTAAACCGAATCCTTGTATTCACCAAAGTCGTACTTGGTACCATCAAAAATGTCCAGTGGGTTCACAGTGAGGGCTTTTACTCCAGCCCCAAATGTTTTCTCGTCCATCTTTCCCACTATCTTCTGATACATGTCCTTTGACAACTCCATGTTGTCGTATATGGATTTATGTAGACAAAGGAACCTCAAGTTTCGAACAATGTTTTTGGCTATGGTCTTGACATCATCCTCTCCAGATTTTCTTGGGTACATCAATTTGATGGAGTGTATGAGGTTTCTTATCACCCCATCTTTCATGCCCATTTCCCTGAGGAATCTGTCAACCGTATCTATGTGGCTGGCTATGTCGTACTTTGCCCACAAGATGTTTGCTCTATCCTCTGTGATCCTGGCAGTGCCTTTACCGTATGGTCTATAGTAGATGGATGGTATGTTGTCCTTAGGATCACCTGCCACCAGTTTTTCGAACAAAACCAATACCGGATTCACCAACTCTTTAGGCTCCATGGAGGAGAAGGGATCGTCCATGGAAAGACCTTCGAAGAGAGCTTCGAAAGGGTCTACCTTGGGCTTGTCTTCCTGCAGGCTACTTACATAGTATGTCTCTTTGTCAGGGCTGTACGTGGCCACGAAATGGCCTTTCTCATGATGTTTCACGCACTGTTTCATGTCTCCATCGTTGGTGATGAGCACAGAAGATTCGCCTCTATCGAAGAGAACCTGGGAAACGATAGCCATGATGTCATCACCTTCCGCACCTGGAACACTGAAAACACATATGTTTTTCTCCACCATTATTTCTTCCACTTCCCTCATCACCTCATTCAGCAGCCCGAAGTCGAACTTGTTTTCCTTCTTTTTCTTGCGGTTGCCTTTGTACTCGAAATCAGATGGTATTTCGTGTCTCCAAGACCTTCTCGAATCAGTGGCTATTACAACACGCTTTGCAAAGGAATTGAGCTTGATGACATCACCAAGCTCTTTCATATATTTCTTGATGAACCGCTTTTTATCGGACATCTTTGTTAGAAACTTTTTGTCGTTCTGCCAACACCCATATGCAGCATGGTACATATACTTGCTGGAGTCTATTATCAGGGTTGTGCTCATTTGCTGTTGATTATAGATTGGATATGGAACACACAGGCAAGCATAGCCAGTGAGACATCCACCATGAAGTTCTGCTTGTATTGATGATCTGCTACCGCCATCACTATCTGTGGCACTTTTTGGTTGAGTTCAGGCTTGCTGTCCATGATGAACCTGGGCAAGGACTCACCCAGATAAAGCAGCACTTTGTCTGACTGGGTGGCATATTTCATCAACTTCTCATAGTTTCCCACAGGATCAGGCTTGGAAAGGCAGATGTCTCTGATTTCCTCCATGCCATAGGCCACCACATCGACATCTGGCGGAACTTCCAGCGTACCACTCACCACCAGATTTTGTAGGAACTGTAGAACCTTTCTCCAATCGGGGAAACAAGCGCGACACATTTTCACAATATTGGGGAGAAGCTCTTTGTTAACTGCCATTCCCTCCTTCTTCATGATGCCTGCAACCCGTTTGAGATAGAGCTTGAACATCTCGTCATTTTCCTCCTGGGATTCAAAATCAAAGTTCATCAATTCAAACCTGCTCTGGATAGGAGCTGGAACTTTGTGTATGTAGTTACAGGTAGCAATGAACCGCACATTTGGATACTGGTCCATGAAACCACGTAAGGCATCATAAAACTGGGAAGACGCCCCATCAATCTCATCAAGGATGAGAACCTTCACACCGGATTGATCTTCTCCAAATTGGATTTGTGAACAAAAATCGTTGATGTCATCTCTGAGGTTGTCTATACGGCCATCTTTGGAAACATTCACATAGTGGGAAATGAAATCCTTCGCAAGCAGCTTGGCAGTCAGGGATTTACCAATGCCTGGATTTCCGTACATCAGAATGTTGGTGTATGCACCTTTGACCAGGGTGCTTTTCAATCTCTCTGGGAGAACCACATCACCAATGGATGCAGGAGCATATTTTACGGTGAATATCTTGTCTTTCATCAAACAGTCTCTTTTGTTGGTATATGTTGTTGAAGATTGTACATTTTCTGCAGGGTTCTATCCATCTCCAGAAATCGAAGATAAGCTTCCTGCTGTGACCATATGGAATGGGCGAATTCTTCTGGAGCATGGATGTAGGTGCTCATTTCAATCTCTGCGAGATTATTGTCCATGGTTATCACCTCAGGGTCAAACGGGAATTTGAAATGAAAAACATTCGACAGCCTCTCCAGGATTTTGTTCTGGAGATCGTCAATCTCAGGCATCATCTTGATAACTGGCCCAGGCACATCACCCACCACATACTCCACAGAATCATGATACAAAAACTGGTATGCTTTTTCCACATCTCCCATGACCAAAAAAGCATCTGCTCCCCTAACGCAATGTTGTGCAACTGTATATGCTGTCACACCTCGGAATCTGCAGGTTCTGCTAAGTGCCATGGCTATGGCATCTGTGGAAGGCCAAAAACTGTCCAGATCGTTAAGGTCTATGGAGTCTCCTGCGGAATCGAATATGACACCTTTCTTGAGCCATTTTTCATTCGTGTGTATGATACCTTTTACTCTTTCCATTCTTATTGGTT
>Ga0075475_10000275_pt1 | contig 22905 bp, 18 predicted proteins | sample DEB08_DNA_10_FD_76342 | JGI IMG/M metagenome (GOLD analysis project Ga0075475, IMG submission 76342) | Aqueous microbial communities from the Delaware River and Bay under freshwater to marine salinity gradient to study organic matter... | ecosystem: Environmental > Aquatic > Marine > Coastal ... | reverse complement strand
TTTTTAAGCACTGCTGTTTTTGAAGAAAAAGCATTGTTAAGTAGTGATGGGAAAAATTCTTTTGGCAAAATTATTGGGGTTCAGGAAAACTACAGGGCTGTTATTGAAATTGACACTCTTATTGCTGTTGGAAGATGGCTTAATGCTGAAACCAAAGAGTCTGTGGTTAGCTATTCTACTGCAGACAGACTCAATCTTGGGCTATTTGAATATGGAAATACTTTAACTGTTTCTGTTCCTTCCTTAAAAAAAAGAAGCGGACTTAACAAAAGTGCTTTTGAAAGCTCTTCTTTTATGGCTTCTGGTGTTTTTAATAGCTCCGACGAAAAAGACCAAAGAATTGTTTTTTCTTCTTTGAGTGCAGTTCAAAATTTGTTTCAAAAACAGCCCTCTCAAATCACTTCTGTTCTTATAAAAACTTCTAACCAAAGCTCTGTTAAGACAGAGTTAAATGCTGTTTTTGGTAACGACTTTTTAATTGAAAGCAGGGAAGAGCTTAATAAAACGTATTATAAGATGATTAATTCTGAGGGTTTGGTTTTAAGTTTGCTTATGGCTCTTATTTTAATTGTGGCAATGTTTAATTCTGTTGGAGCAATAATTATTTTAATTGTTGAAAAACAAAGCAGCATAAAAACTTTGATGAAACTAGGCGCAACAAAACTTCAAATTCAGGGTCTTTTTTTATTCCACGGGGTTATGATTTCTGTTTCTGGAGGGATGATTGGGCTTGTTCTAGGAGTGTTTTTTGTTTGGCTTCAAAAAAAGTATTCTTTAATAACCCTCTCTGGAACTTCTATCCCTTATCCTGTTGGGTTTGAGTCGTCAAATATTATAACTGTCTTTTCTTTTTTGTTGATAATCTGTGGAACAGGGGCTTTTTTAGCCTCTAAAAGAAGTCTAAAAATTAAACTGCAGCAATAAAAGATTCGCTTTCCTGTTCAAGTCTTGTAAATAATGCCCATAATTCTTTGGATGTCTCCAAAGTGACAAGCTGAGTTCTATGTGGTTTAAAGTCTTGTATGCCTTTAAAGTAATTTGAATAATGTCTTCGTGTTTCTAAAATCCCTAATCTTTCTCCTTTCCATTTTATTGACATCTCTAAATGGCGCTTGGCTACATGTATTCTTTCTAAAATCGATGGTTGCTTCATGTGTTTTCCTGTTTTAAAAAACTCTTTGACTTGGTTAAAAAACCATGGATTACCTATGCTTGCTCTTCCTATCATTGCTCCGTCTAATCCATATTCGTCTTTCATTAATTGTGCTTTTTCTGGACTATTGACGTCTCCATTTCCAAAAACAGGAATAAACATTCTGGGGTTGTTTTTTACTTCAGCTATTGGCTTCCAGTTGGCTTCTCCTTTATACATTTGAGCCCTAGTCCTTCCGTGAATTGAAATGGCTTTAGCCCCAACGTCTTGCAGGCGCTCTGCAACCTCAACAATTCTAATAGAGTTTTCGTCCCAGCCAAGCCTGGTTTTAATTGTTACGGGAAGTTTTGTTCTTTTACACATTTCTTTGGTGAGTTTTACCATAAGGTCTATGTCTTTTAATATTCCTGCTCCTGCTCCTTTTGAAACCACCTTTTTTACTGGACACCCAAAATTTATATCGATTATATCTGGATTAACAGATTCAACTATATCAATAGACTGAAGCATTGACTCTAAATTAGCTCCAAAAATTTGTATGCCAACAGGCCTTTCTTTTTCGAAAATATCCAACTTAACTACGCTTTTATGAGCGTTTCTAATCAGTCCTTCGCTTGATATAAATTCAGTATAAACGACGTCTGCTCCCATTTCTTTGCACAAAGCTCTAAAAGGAGGATCGCTCACGTCTTCCATGGGAGCCAAAAGCAGCGGAAAGCTTGGAATTTTTATGTCTCCTATTTTTATCAAAAGGCTAATTTTTATTGCAAAAGTAAAATTTTAATCTAAATAGACTTAAACGCTTTATTAGCTTATATTTGTCGATTATTAAAAAGTATGTCCGAAATAAGGAATTTTTGCATAATTGCACATATTGATCACGGCAAAAGCACTTTAGCTGATAGGCTACTTGATTTCACTGGCGCAGTAACAAGCCGTGAAAAAAAAGATCAGCTTTTAGATAATATGGATTTGGAAAGAGAGCGAGGAATAACCATAAAGTCTCATGCCATACAAATGAACTATAGTAAAGATGGTGTAGAATATGTTTTAAACCTTATAGACACTCCTGGACATGTAGATTTTTCATATGAAGTTTCAAGGTCTATAGCAGCTTGCGAAGGTGCTTTGCTTGTTGTTGACGCTGCACAAAGTATTCAGGCTCAGACAATCTCAAACCTTTATCTTGCTTTAGAAAATGACCTGGAAATTATTCCTGTGCTAAACAAGGTTGATTTGCCTTCAGCAAATCCTGAAGAAGTTAGTGACGATATTGTTGATCTTTTAGGTTGTAAAAAAGAGGAGATTATTCACGCTTCTGCAAAAACGGGTTTGGGTATAGCAAATATTGTTGACGCTATTTTAAATGTAATTCCTGGGCCTGAAAGGAATGATGAGGGTCCGCTTAAAGCTCTTATTTTTGATTCTGTATATAACCCATTTCGTGGAGTTGAAACTTACTTTAGAGTTTTTTCTGGAAAGATTTCAAAAGGTCAAGGTATAAAATTCTTAGCAACCCAAAAAAACTATTCTGCTGACGAAGTCGGAACGCTTAACCTAACCCAAACTCCAAAAAAATATATTGGTGCTGGAGATGTGGGTTATTTAATTACTGGAATAAAAAACGCAAAAGAAGTAAAGGTTGGTGACACAATTATTGATCTTAGCTCTGATTTGTCTGAAGGTGTTTCGGGTTTTGAAGACGTCAAGCCAATGGTTTTTGCTGGAATATACCCTGTAGATACGGAAGATTATGAAGAGTTGCGCTCTTCTATGGATAAACTTCAATTAAACGACGCTTCTTTGGTGTATTCTCCCGAAAGCTCTTCTGCGCTTGGTTTTGGTTTTAGGTGTGGTTTTTTAGGAATGCTTCACTTAGAAATTATTCAAGAAAGGTTAGAGCGAGAGTTTAACATGTCTGTTATAACTACCGTTCCCAATGTATCTTATAGCGCGTTTACTAGAAAAGAGCCTGATGTGTCAATTTTAGTTAACAACCCCTCTGATTTGCCTGATCCCTCTAGTCTAGATCGTGTTGAAGAGCCATTTATAAAGGCAACTATAATTACCAAATCTGATTATGTTGGAAATGTTATGAGTTTGTGTATTGAAAAAAGAGGTGAAATAAAAAACCAAACCTATTTAACTACGCAAAGAGTTGAGCTCGCGTTTGACATGCCTTTAGCTGAAATTGTTTTTGATTTTTATGACAGGCTTAAAACTGTTTCTAAAGGCTATGCTTCTTTTGATTATTCTCCAATTGGATTACGGCCTTCTAAGCTTGTAAAGGTTGATTTGCTTCTTAACGGAAGTTCGGTTGATGCTTTGTCTGCTTTGATTCATTTTGATAACGCATATTCTATCGGAAAAAAAATGTGCGAAAAACTCAGGGAATTAATTCCTCGTCAACAGTTTGACATACCTATACAGGCCGCGATTGGGGCAAAAATTATATCTAGAGAAACAATAAAAGCCTTAAGAAAAGACGTGACCGCAAAGTGTTATGGGGGTGACATTACAAGAAAAAGAAAGCTTTTAGAAAAACAGAAAAAAGGAAAAAAGAAAATGAGGCAAGTTGGTAGGGTTGAAATTCCGCAAGAAGCTTTTATGGCTGTTTTAAAGCTTAACGATTAGTTTTTTTGCGACCTTTTTTTCGGCTAACGCTTTAGTGTTCTTTTCCGTCTAGCTTTATTGATTGAAAGACAGGGGCTTAAGTCTTTTTAGTTACAATTCTGTTAATATCTATAGATTTTTTGCTTAAAAATATTATTTTTAATACAATATGCTTTTATGAAAAAACTACAAAGAACGCTGTCTTTGCCTGGTGCAATAGCTGTAAGTATTGGGGGAATGCTCAGTGGAATTTTTGTTCTGCCTGGGCTTGCGGTTGGCATTACAGGCTCCTCTATTTGGCTTGCCTTCCTGGTTGCCGCTCTCTGTATTTTGCCTGCTGTTTTATCAAAGTCTGAGTTGGCAACATCAATGCCTAAGTCTGGCGGAACTTATGTTTATATCGAACGTGCTTTCGGCCCTTTGTTTGGAACTATTTCTGGTTTAGGCTTGTGGCTTTCTTTGTTGCTTAAAAGCGCTTTTTCATTAGTTGGGCTTAGTGCTTATTTATATGTTCTTGTTGAGATTGATTCTAGTCTCACTAAAAGTATTGCTCTTTTTTCTCTCTTATTGATTTTGCTTCTAAATATTTTTGGTGTTAAAAAAGTTGAGAAGACCCAGCTTTTTATAGTGAGCACAAGTGTTTTGTCTTTAATTTGTCTTATTTTCTTTGGATTTGGCTCCTTTGACAGCGCTCTTACTGAGCCTGTTTTTCCTAAAGAATCTTCTGGTTTTATTAGCGCCGTTGCGTTCTTGTATATTTCCTATGCAGGTGTTACAAAGGTCGCCGCAGTAGCTGGAGAGATTAAAAATCCAGAAAAAAATCTTCCTAAAACAATGTTGCTTTCTTTGTTTTTAATAACGGTGGTTTATGTTTTGGTTGCTGTTGTTTTAGTTGGCAACATTGAGGCTTCTTTTTTGGCAACCGACATAAAGCCAATTTATACCCTGTCTCAAAAACTTGGTGGTGACGCTTTTGGGTATGCTGCAGGTGTGGTTGGGGTTTTAACTCTTTTATCAATGGCTAACTCTGGTGTGCTTGCTTCTTCTAGATTTCCTTTTGCAATGGCAAGAGATAAAATGTTACCTGGTTTTTTAGGCTCAGTAAACGGAAAGTTTATGACCCCTGTTTACTCAATTATTGTTACAGCTTTTGTTATTGGCCTTGCTATAATTTATTTAGATGTTGAAAAAATAGCAAAATTAGCCAGTGCTTTTAAGGTTTTAATGTTTATTTCGGTAAATTTAGCTGTAATTGTTCTTAGAGAAACTAACGCACAATGGTATAACCCCTCTTATAAGTCTCCTTTTTATCCTTATGTTCAAGTTTTTGGTGTAATTAGCGGAATTGTGCTACTTGCCTATCTTGGTTTAATGCCTTTGCTTTCTGTTCTTGGCGCCTTTATTTTTGGGTTTGTTACTTTTTTCTTTTATGGAAGAAAAACCAACCGAAAGGGTGTGTTTTCAAGTTACGGTATTTTTTCTTTTTTGTTTCGAAGTGGTCAGGGCGCTGTTGAAGAAACGAGGGTTGATTCAGGGTTAAGCGAAGAGATGGTTATAAACACTAATGCTGAAATAGTGGTCCCGTTGCTTGGTGAAGAAACTTCCCCAGAAACATTGGTTGAAATTGCTTCGTCAATAAAGGAAAACGTAAAACTAAACGCAATAAACTTAATCGAGGCCCCTAATCAAACTTTTTTGGAGGCTATTGATACGCATTCTCCAAGGTCTGAATCAATAAAAAGAAGAATTTTAAACATTAAATCTTTAAATCAAGCTGATTTATCCTACGAAACTGTTTCAACTCACAATGTGTCAAACTCTATTGAAAATATTACTGGACAAAGAAAATGCAAGTGGCTTGTAATGGGTTGGGAAGGAAGGGCTCGGTCTGGAATTTTAGTTGGAAACCCTATTGGCTGGCTTTTGAGAAATGTGAATTCTAGTTTTGCGCTTTATAAAGACAATGGTGTTAGAAATTTCGAAAAAATTGTTCTTGCTTTAAGGCCTGGAAGAAAGAATAAGGCTTTTATTGAGGTTGCTGAAAACATCTGTTCTTTTTATGGTGCAAAATTAACCTTGCTAAACATTGTTTCGTTTGACTCTTCGGAAAAGGCAACAAAAAGCATCACAATTTCCTCTTCAAAACTAATTTCTAAAACGCGTTGTGAGAGTGAGCTTTTGGTGGTTAAAAGCGATAGCCCTTTGGCTACAATTTCTGAGCAATCAGCAAATTTTGATTTATTAATTTTAGGAACTCCAGAAAAAGACAATTGGCTAAACGTGTTGTTTGGTGGGGGTAAAGATAAGTTTGTACACAATTCTGTATGTTCGGTTTTAAGGCTTACTATTAAGTAATTCTTTATCTTTATTTATATTATGACTCTACATCCAATTGAGGCCGGAAACTTTAAGCTTGATGGGGGGGCTATGTTCGGTGTGGTTCCTAAGTCTCTTTGGCAAAGAACCAACCCGTCTGACTCTAACAACATGATTGATGTAGCTTCAAGGTGTTTGTTGGTTGAAGACGGTGAAAGGCTGTTGTTAATTGATACAGGGATGGGGTCTAAACAGTCTGAAAAGTTTTTTAGTTATTATTATAGGTGGGGGAATTACGATTTAGTCTCTTCAATTAAAAATGCAGGGTTTTCTTGTGACCAAATCACCGATGTTGTTTTTACGCACCTGCACTTTGATCATTGCGGCGGCGGTTCTGTTTGGGACGAAAGCAAGTCTTTTTACAGGCCTCTTTTTAAAAACGCGAAATATTGGAGCAACAAGAATCATTGGGCCTGGGCAAAAAAACCAAACCCTAGAGAAAAAGCTTCTTTTTTAAATGAAAACCTTTCTCCTATTGAGTCTTCAGGCGCGCTTTCTTTTATTTCAGATCATAGCCCTGGCTTTAAGCATAAGCCGGAAATTAATTTAGAAATTTTGTTTGTAAACGGACACACAGAAAAACAAATGATCCCTAAAATTCACTATAAAAACAAGGCTATTGTGTTTGCTGCTGACCTTATTCCAACCTCAGGACATTTGCCCGTTCCTTATGTAATGGGTTATGACGTCAGGCCTTTGGTGTCCATGAGCGAAAAAGAAATTTTTTTAAAAGAAGCTATTGAAAACAATTATTACTTGTTTCTAGAACATGATGCTCATAACGAAATTATTACTTTAAAAAACACTGAAAAAGGGGTTCGGGTTGACCAATCTTTTTCTTTTAATCAACTCTTTAATTAATTGTTATGAAATTTTTTTTTACTTTTTTGTTGTGTTTTCCTTTGGTTTTGTTTTCACAAAACAACTGGCAACAGCATGTTGAATATTTCATGGACATTCATATGGATGTTTCAAATTATACCTTTTCTGGAAAACAAAAAATTCTTTATACAAACAACTCTCCTGACACAATAAGCAAGGTTTATTACCATTTATTCTTCAATGCTTTTCGGCCTGGTAGTCAAATGGATGTTCGTTCTAGAACAATTCAAGATCCTGATAGAAGAGTGGGAAGTAGAATTTTTGGTCTTGAAAAAAAAGATTTTGGCGCATTAAGCGTTAGCTCTTTAGAACAAGACGGAAAAGAAACTAACTATAGTGAAAGCGAAACCCTATTGGTTGTAAGACTTAATAAGCCTTTGTTTCCGGGAAAAAAAACAGAGCTAGAAATGGTTTTTAATGGTCAGGTTCCTTTACAAATTAGGCGGTCTGGAAAATTAAACAAAGAAGGGGTTCGCTTAACAATGACACAGTGGTTTCCCAAGCTGGCAGAATATGATTTTGAAGGCTGGCATCCAAACCCTTATATAGGAAGAGAGTTTCATGGCGTATGGGGAAATTATACTGTAAACATCACAATAGACAAAAACTATGTGGTTGGTGGGACGGGTTATCTTCAAAACCCAAAAGAGATAGGGCATGGTTATGGGGCTAAAACTAAAAACACGGATAAAAGCACTCTAACCTGGAAGTTCTACGCTCCAAATGTTCATGATTTTGCTTGGGCCGCAGATCCAGACTATATTCACGACACGAAAACCTCTAAATCTGGAGTAGATTTACATTTTTTTTATAAGCCTACTGTAAATATTGACGATTGGAAAAAACTACAAGAAGACACTTTAAAGCTGCTTGATTTCTTTGAATCAAATATTGGTCCATATCCTTGGAAGCAATATTCTGTAATTCAAGGCGGTGATGGCGGGATGGAGTACGCGATGTGCACAATGATAACTGGAGAAAGGTCTTATGAAAGCCTGTTTGGTGTTACAGCTCATGAGCTTGCTCATGCTTGGTTTCAACATGTTTTAGCAAACAACGAAGCTAAACATCCGTGGATGGACGAGGGTTTTACTGAATACATCACTTCTCTTGCAGAAGAGTTTGTGTACGACAAAGCCTCTTCTTTTCCTCATAAAAGCAGCTACGAAAGTTACTATATGATAAACAACCTGCAAAAAGAAAACCCCGGATTAGAAATCGACCAGCCTCAATCTGTTCATTCGGACAGGTGGAATTATAATTTTACTTATGGCGCTAACGCATACAGCAAGGGTTCTGTTTTTTTATCACAGCTTGGCTATATCATTGGAAAAGAAAATCTTAAGAAAACTATAAAAAGATATTATAACGATTTCAAGTTTAAGCACCCTACACCAAACGACTTTAAAAGGGTTGCAGAAAAGGTGTCTGACCTTGAGCTTGAGTGGTACCTAAATGACTGGACCAGAACGACCAATAAGATAGATTATGAAATAGTTTCTTTCAACAGCTTAACTAGAGGTGTTTCTTTAAAAAGACTTGAGAAGATGCCAATGCCTATAGAGCTGATGGTATCATACGAAGACGGATCAAAGGAGTTATACTACTTGCCCATAGACCTAATGTTTGGTTCAAAAAAATTTAACAACGATGTTATTGTTCTAAAACCATGGAAATGGGTAAGCTCAGAATATTCTTTTTTTATAAACGATAACAATAAAAAAGTTATACAGCTTGAGATAGACCCTTCTAAAAGACTTGCGGACATAAATCAAAACAACAACATTCTAATTCTTTCAGAATGATTTCTTCTTTAAAGGGTAGTAAAAAAATTGAGGTGCTGTTTCAAGAGGGTTTTTCAATTAAAAAAGAAGGGCTATTATTAAAGGGTTATATGTTTAATGATGGTAAGATTACTTTTGGGGTTAGTGTTCCAAAAAAAAATTTCAAATCTGCTGTTAAAAGAAATCTTCTAAAACGAAGAATAAGGGAGGCGGTAAGAAACTCTAATAATTTAAGCCTTGTGCCTTTTGGGTTTTCTTTTTTTGTTGTTTATAATTTTAAAAACGTATTAGAAAGTAAAGAAATTCGTATGTGTATTGACAGCCTTCTTTTAATGCTGACAAAAAAAATTAATTAAGATTTAAATACATTGCTAAATGAGGAATGTTGTCCTCTAAATATGTTTTTCCCTTAGCAACAAACCCGTGTTGTGCGTAAAAGTTTTTTAAATGTGCTTGAGCGGAAATCTTAATTGTCTTATTTCCGTATTCTTTTTTTATTATTGTAATTGATTTTGACACCAACGAATGTCCTAAACCAATTCCTCTTTTTTCTTTTTTTACAATTGCCCTGCCAAACGACATTTCATTAAAATATTCTTTCTCATTAAAAGCTCTTGAATAGACAATAAGCTTTTTTTTAAAAAAACCCATAATATGGATAGCGAGGATGTCTTTTTTGTCTATATCTTGGTAAACGCAGTTTTGTTCTACTACGAAAACCTCTGATCTAAGTCTTAATATTGAGTATATATCATTTATAGAAAGTTCGTTCCATTTTTTTATTTCCCATTTTATTTTCATTCTTTAGGAATTTTATTTATTCTTTTTAAGTGTCTCCCTCCTTCAAATTTTGTTTCTAAAAAAATTTTAACAATTTTTTTTGCTTCTGATATTGAAACAAACCTTGAAGGAATGCTTAGTATATTTGCATTATTATGGGCCCTTGAAAGCTCTGCTATTTCAGTGTTCCAACAAAGCGCAGACCTTATGTTTTTGTGTTTGTTTGCTGTCATGTTGGCTCCGTTTCCACTTCCACAAATAATAATACCTATGTCTGATTTTTTGTTTGACACTTGTACGGCTACTGGGTGAATGTGATCTGGATAGTCTACGCTTTCACTTGAATCTGTGCCATTATTTATTAAAACGTGCCCTTTTTTTTGAAGTGTTTTAATTATTTCTTTTTTGTGTTCAGTTCCTGCGTGATCGTTTCCAATTGATATTTTCATTTGTTAATAATAAGTTTATTGATTGTTAACTGTTTTTTATAATATTTAAAAAAGGACTGTTTACTAAAAATAAAAATCTTTTGTTAGTTTTTTTCTTCAATCAACTAACATTAATTTATTACTTGTTAACAATTAAGAAATAATTTTTTATTAACTAATTGTTTGTTAACACCTGTTGATTACTCTATTGTTATATTCTTATTGATTTTTTTTTAATTGTTAGTTCTGTGTTGATTATTTTTTTAAAATCAACAATATTTTCTTTTTATTGTATAAATCAACAAGCTATAATAAACAATAAATATTATTTAAAAATTCTTTATTTATATTATTTGTTTGTTAACTATTCTTTCCTTTTTTAAAATTAATTAGAATTATATTTACAGAATAGCATATGGGAAAGAAAAAAACTAAATCGTACGATAATATAATTTTAGAGATATTTAATAAATTTCCAAAAAAAAATTTTAATTATAAACAAATAAGAAGTTATATACCTGAAAAAAAAGAGGCTTTAATAGTAAGTTCTTTGAAAAATTTATTTAAAAAAAAACAAATACTAGAAACTTCTCCAGGAAGATATGTTTTAAATAAAAAAAAATATATAACAGGCGTTATAGATAAAACCAAAAAAGGATCAGGATATTTAATTTCTTGTGATCATGAAAAAGATTTCTTTATTTCAGAAAACAACTTAAACAAAGCTTTAAACGGAGACAAAGTAAATTGTGTTAAAATAAACAACAGAGAGGTTGAGGTAATTAACATAATTAAACGATGTAAAGAAAAGTATGTTGGCACTGTTTTTATAGAAAACGGAATAAAAAAAATTGAATATAACTCTAATAAGGACAGTTTAATATTTAGTACAACAAATAAAAACATTAAACAAAACGAAATAGTTGTGTTTAATATATCTAATTGGCAAGAAAAAATACCAGAAGCTAATATTATAAGAGTAATAGGAGAAAAAGGAGATATAAATAACGAAATACACGCAATATTGGAAGAGTTTGAGCTTCCTTATGAATTTGAAAAACAACTATTAAAAGAGGCGGAAAAAGTAAAAGAACTACAAAACAAAAAAGAAGATAATAAAAGAAGAGATCTTACAAATATTACAACATTTACAATAGACCCGTCAGACGCAAAAGATTTTGATGACGCAATTTCAGTAAAAAAAATTAATGATAATCAAACAGAAATTGGCGTTCATATTGCAGATGTTTCACACTTTTTAAAAGAAAACACTTCTCTTAATGAAGAGGCTAAAAAAAGAGCAACTTCAGTTTATCTAGTCGATAGAGTTGTGCCAATGCTTCCAGAAGAAATCTCTAATAATTTATGTTCTTTAAACCCACAAGAAAACAAATATTCTTTTTCTGTGTTATTTATTTTTGAAGATCAGAGAATAATAAAAGAATGGTATGGAAAAACAATCATAAATTCAAACGAAAGGCTTTCTTATAAAGAAGCACAATATATTATAGACAATAATACCAATAAAATTTCCAAAGAAATTTCTCTTAGTGGTTTAGATAAAACAATATCTAAAAAGGTTTCAGAGTCTATAATTTATATAAATGATTTAGCAAAAAAGCTAAGAAAAAAGAGACTCGCCAAAGGATCAATTTCTTTCAACAAAACAGAAGTTAAATTTATTTTAAACAAAAAGAAAGAGCCTGTTAATACTACAATAAAAGAAACATTATCGGCTAACAAACTTATAGAAGAGTTTATGTTATTGGCAAACAAAAAAGTAGCAGAAATTTTTGCAAAAGAAAAAAGAGGCCTTTTTAGAGTTCACGACTACCCAGACGAACAAAAGTTAATAACACTAGAAAGAATAACAAAAAAACTAGGATATAAACAAAATTTTAAAAACCCCAAAAGCCTAAATATTGAGTTAAATAATTTATTAGATAAAATAAAAAATAAGCCAGAAAAAAATTTAATAGATACTCTTGTAATAAGAAGCATGAGTAAAGCAAAATATTCAACCAAAAACATAGGGCATTTTGGCCTTTGTTTTGAAAAATACACCCACTTCACATCCCCAATTAGAAGATATCCAGACGTATTAGTTCATAGAGAACTAGAAAGAATATTGTTAAAACAAACAAAAAAGAAAGACATAGAACCCTTGTGTTTACACTGTTCATCAAGAGAAGAGCGAGCAACCAAAGCAGAAAGAGCGTCCATTAAGTTCATGCAAGTTAAATACATGGCAAAAAAAATCAATCAAAATTTTAATGGCGTTATTTCAGGTTTAACCGAAAGAGGAATTTTTGTAGAAGCAATAGACAATAAGTGTGAAGGATTTATCAGAATTAAAGATGTTCCGGGCGACTATTTTGTTTTTAACGAAAAAGAGATGCTAATTACCGGAAGGCACACAAAGGAAGAATATAGGTTAGGAGATTCTGTTTTAATAAAAGTTGAGGGGGTTAATCAAAGAAAAAAACAAATAGATTTTTCTTTAATAGAAAAAATGTAATTTTAAAAACAATTAAACAAAATGAAAAAGATTGTCTTTTTGCTTATTGCTCAATTTGTTTTTTCACAAACAGAAAAAAACATTGGAGATTTTCAAGAGCTTAAAGTTTTAGACGGAATAAATGTTGTTTTAGAAAAAGGAGACAAAAACTTTTTAAAAATAACAGGAGATAACACAGATAATGTAGTGGTACTAAACAAGTCAGGATCTCTTGTTATTAGAATGCAGCTTGTTAAAAAATTAAAAGGACAAAACACTGTTGTAAAGCTTACACATAAAAGCAGAATTTTTTTAATTGAAGCAAAAGAGGGGGCAACAGTAATTTCACAAAACAAAATAGATCAATCAACAATATATTTAAAAACCGCCTCAGGGGGTCAAATAGATCTTGATATTCAAACGGAAAAAACAACAGCTTCTGCAAATAGTGGGGGCGTGGTAAACCTAAAAGGCAACACCTTCTCTTTCGACGCAACAGTAAAATCGGGATCCATTGTAAAAGCCTACGAATTAACCTCAAGCCAAACAAAAGTAAAAGCTTCATCAGGGGGGTCTTGTAAAGCTTACGCAAGAGACATTTTTGAAGCTAACGCTTCTTTAGGAGGATCAATAGAGGTTTATGGAGATCCAAAAACATTTAATCAGGTTATTTCTTTAGGAGGAAGTATAATAGAATCAAAAGATGATTAGCGAATTTATTCCCGCTATATTTTTAGGCATTGTTTTGTCTTTTACCATAGGGCCAGTTTTTTTTACAATTCTTGAAGTTAGTGTTAGCAAAGGCTTTAAGGCCGCTGTTTTTTTTAATATTGGGGTGGTTTTTTCAGAAATTGTTTTTTTTGCAATAGCATATGCCAGCACAAGCAGTCTTTTAGAGTCTATACAAGACAACCCATCTTGGAAAATTTTGGGTGGCGTTTTGCTTTTTTTTTATGCTGGAATAACCCTGCTTGGCATGTATCAAGACAAAGAAGAACAAGAATATAAGGTAGATTCTACAGCGGTTTCTCCTAACCTTTTAAAAAACATGATAAAAGGTTTTTTGCTCAACATTATCAACTTTGCTGTTTTGGTTTTTTGGATTCTTATAGTTGCAAATTATGGTCCTGAATTTAAAGAAACACAATACAAAATGGTTGTCTTTTTCTTTGTGGTTGTAGGAACATATTTTACCATTGATTTAGGAAAAATATACCTTGCACAACAGCTAAAAAGAAGTCTTACAAAACAAATTATTTCAAAAATTAAAATAGCCGTAAATACAATAATTTTAATAATAGGAGTTGTTTTAATTTTTAAAGGATTTTTTGAATAAAAAACCCCTCGTTAAAAGGGGTTTAATTAGAGGCACCGAGCGGATTCGAACCGCTGTACAAGCTTTTGCAGAGCTCTGCCTAGCCACTCGGCCACAGTGCCAATGATGGGCAAAAATACACTTTTTTAAAATTTTGCTTCTTTTTTTTTAGTTAATTTTACAGAGACACCAACAACGTCCCCGTTAATTGGAGGATTTATTTTTGTGATCTCTACAACACCTTTTTTTACCCTAAGCTCTTTCTTGAAAATTGAAGACAAAATTCTCTGGGCAACATTTTCTAAGAGTTTTGAAGCAATCGCCATTTCTTCTTTTACAATATTATTTAGCAGCACATAATCAACAGTGTCCTCAAGTCTATCAGAGGCTGCGCTTTCTTTTAAGTCGGCAGTTATTTCTAGGCTTACCAGGTAGTCACTACCGATTATAGACTCTTCTTTAAGACACCCGTGAAAGGAATAGCAACGGATGTTTTTAAGTGTAATTTTTCCCATAAAACAAAGATAGTTTAAAGAAAGAAAAAGACTTAAGAATTAATTAACTTTGTCATTTGTTACAAGTGAAAGAAACAAAACATTTTATAGAAAACATTATAGACGAAGACCTTTTGTTAGGCTTGAGCAGGTCTGCTCTAAAATTTAGATTTCCGCCTGAACCGAATGGATTTTTACATATTGGACACGTCAAGGCTATTTGGGTAAACTTTAGTCTTGCTCAAAAGTATTCATCTCCAGTTGTATTAAGGTTTGATGACACAAACCCAGAAAAAGAAGAACAAGAATACATTGACGCAATTAAACAGGATGTCAATTGGCTTGGTTATAATTGGTCTGAAGAAAGATATGCATCGGACTATTTCGGCCAACTACATGAGTGGGCAAAAATGCTTATAGAAAAAGGCCTTGCTTATGTTGATTCCCAAACCTCAAAAGAAATTGCCAATCAAAAAGGCACACCAACCGCCGCAGGAACCGATAGTCCGTACAGAACTAGACCAATAAAAGAAAATGCAGAGCTTTTTTTAAAAATGACAAACGGTGATTTTAACGAAGGAGAACATGTTTTAAGAGCTAAAATTGACATGTCCTCTCACAATATGCTGATGCGCGACCCGGTTATCTATAGAGTTTTAAAAAAATCACACCCCAGAACAAAGTCACAGTGGAAGGTTTATCCAATGTACGACTGGGCTCACGGTCAGTCCGATTACATCGAGCAGATTACTCACTCGCTATGTACTCTTGAATTTAAACCACATAGAGAGTTATACGATTGGTTTTTGGACCAGCTTGTTGAAACAAACAAAACAAGACCAAAACAAAGAGAGTTTGCTCGCCTAAACTTAAGCCACACGATTACCTCTAAAAGAAAATTAATGTTTTTGGTTGAAAAAGGCATAGTTTCTGGCTGGGACGACCCAAGAATGCCAACTATTTCGGGCCTTAGAAGAAGAGGGTACCCACCCTCTGCGCTAAGAGAGTTTGTTAAACTGGCCGGTGTAGCTAAAAGAGAAAACATAATAGAAGCTAGCCTTCTGGAGTTTTGTGCACGAGAAGAGCTTAATAAAACTTCAAACAGGGTAATGGTGGTTGTTAATCCCATAAAGCTTATAATTACTAATTATCCTAATGAAAACGATGAAATTGTTTTGTCAGAAAACAATCCAGAAAATCCAAGCGCTGGAGAAAGAGAAATACCCTTTGGAAAGGAGATTTATATTGAAGAAGAGGACTTTAAACCGGAAGCCAACAGGAAATTCTTTAGACTTACAATTGATAAAGAAGTAAGACTTAAAAGCGCATATATTATAAAAGCCAACGAGGTTGTTTATGACGAACAAGAAAACATCAAAGAGGTTTTGTGCACATATGATCCAAAAAGTAAAAGCGGATCTGGAACTGAAGAAAGCCAAAGAAAAGTTAAAGGCACTTTACATTGGGTCTCAAAAAAATCAGCTATCAAAGTAAAAATAAACGAATACGACAGGCTTTTCGAACACCCGAGCCCTGCAACAGCTCAAAACGAAGAAGAACTATTAAAAATGGTTAACCCAAACTCTTCAAAGACATGTTTTGCACAGGCAGAACCATCTTTATTAAAAGCAAAAAAAGGAGAACGTTTTCAGTTTCAAAGAAAAGGCTATTACGTTGTTGAAAATAACAATTCACCCATTATTGTTTTTAATAAAACGGTTGGGCTTAGAGACGGTTGGAAAAAGTAACTTGATTACTTTTTGCCTTTTTCTTTTCTAAGAGCTGCTTTTTTCATTTCTTCCCCAATTTGATTGCTTGCAGTAAAAGAGGCAACCATGTTGTTAAGCATTTCTGAGCCCGCCTGTGGAGAGTTTGGAAGCAAAATAAGGTTGCTATTACTTTCGGCTCCCACAGACTGAAGCGTGTCATAGTGCTGGGTAACGACAATTAACGCTGAAGCTTCTTGAGAGTTTATATCAACCCCATTAAGAACTTTAACAGAGTCTTCAAGGCCTCTGGCAATTTCTCTTCTTTGGTCTGCAATTCCCTGTCCTTGTAGCCTTTTGCTTTCCGCCTCAGCCTTTGCTCTTTCAACAATTAAAATTCTTTGAGCATCTCCTTCAAATTGAGCAGCAACTTTTTCTCTTTCGGACGCGTTGATTCTGTTCATAGACTCCTTAACCTGAGCGTCTGGATCTATGTCAGTAACAAGTGTTTTGATTATATCAAATCCGTAATTTTTCATTGCGTCGTTGAGTTCGCTTTTTACAGCAATAGCGATGTCGTCTTTTCTTTCAAAAACATCATCAAGAATCATTTTAGGAACCTCTGCCCTTACAACATCAAAAACATAAGAAGTAATTTGGTCTTGCGGATAATCTAACTTATAAAAAGCATCATAAACCTTCTCTTTAATAACCATATATTGAACAGACACTTTGAGTTTTACAAAAACATCGTCCTTTGTTTTGGTCTCAACGACAACATCAAGCTGTTGAATTCTCAAGCTTAATCGACCGGCAACACGGTCAATTACAGGTATTTTAAGTTGAAGACCAGAGTGTCTAGTGCTAGTGTATTTTCCAAACCTTTCTATAATCGCGGCAGATTGTTGTTTGACAATAAAAAAAGTTCCAAAAAGTATAACAAGAGACAAAAGGACAATTAAAGGAATGTAAAAAATCATATATATATTAAGTTTAAAATTAGTTGATAAGGTACGAAATTTTAGAACCAAAAGAAAACTTCTGCCTAGAACGTTTTTGTGTTTATTGTTGTTTTTCTAAAACGCTGTTTAAAGCTCTCATTCTAGTATTACAAGTCTCTTTTCCTAAAAGAGAAACGATTTGAAAAAGATCAGGCCCAGACAGATCTCCGACAAGCGAAAGCCTAAACAGGCCCATAACCTTACCAAAATTCCATTCGTTTTTTTTCACTAACACCTCTAAATCAGGCTTAATATTGTTTAGGTTTTCTTCCGAACTCACCAGCTCAATCAAGCCAGAAAGAATTTCTTTAAAATTTGTTTTTTTTAATTTATTAAGGTGCTTTTCGTTATAATTAACAGGATCTTTAAAGAAAAAAGAGGAACAAGAGCAAACTTCATTTAAACTATTAAGTCTTGGCTTAATAAGCCGAGCAATTGCTCTTATTTTTTGTTTATCAAACAACATTAATAGCTCAGAAAATTCCATTTCAATTTTTTCAACAATAAGATCGTCGTTTGCTTTTTGAATATGGGCATGGTTAAACCAGTTGTTTTTTTCAGGATCAAACCTTGCACCAGACTTGTTTAAACCCTCAAGAGAAAAAGCTTCGATTAGTTCTTTTATGTCAAATAGTTCTTTTTCGTTTCCAGGGTTCCAACCAAGAAGACTCAGAAAATTTATTACAGCCTCAGGCAAAAACCCATGTTCTTTATAGCCTTTTATGGTTTCTTCGCTTTTCCACTGAATCGCAAAGACAGGAAACCCAAACCTGTCTCCGTCTCTTTTTGAAAGCTTACCCTTTCCTAATGGTTTAAGAATTAACGGAAGGTGTACAAACTTAGGTTTGTTTTTCCAACCAAAGGCATCATAAAGCAACCAATGTAAAGGCAAAGAGGGCAACCACTCTTCTCCCCTAATCACATGTGAAATGGCCATTTCATAATCATCTACTACGTTAGCAAAATGATAAGTTGGCATTCCGTCACTTTTATAAAGTATCTTGTCATCTATTGTTTTTGTTGTTACGCGCACAACTCCTCTTAAAACATCTTCACAAACAATCTCTTTTTCCTCAGGAGTTTTAAACCTAACCACATACTCAGCGCCGCTATTTAACAATTCTAAAGTTTCGTTTTTTGAAAGAGACAAAGAGTTTTTTAAGCTTAACCTGTTTGAATAGCTATAACTAAAAACCTTTCCATTTTTTTCAGCCTCAGCCCTTAGTGTTGATAATTTATCTTTAGAATCAAAAGCATAATAAGCATGTTTTTTTTCAATCAGCTCATTTATTCTTTTTTTATAAAGCCCTTTTCTTTCGCTTTGCCTGTATGGCCCATATGCACCGCCCACAAAAGGGCTTTCGTCTGCCACAATCTTACACCAGTCTAAGGACTCGATAATGTGTTTTTCGCTTCCCTCAATATACCTGTTCCGATCAGTGTCCTCAAATCGAACAATAAACTCTCCGTCGTTTTGTTTTGCAAACAGATAATTAAACAAAGCCGTTCGCAGACCACCAATATGCAACGGCCCTGTTGGACTTGGCGCAAAACGAACACGAACTTTTTTTGTCATCTGTAGTTGTTTTTTTACAAAAATACACTCTTGTTTAAAATTTTCACTCTTTTTCTAAGATCATTTCTTTTTGGCCTGTAATTACTACAAATTAAATTTTGTGTTGTTGATATTTTTTCTTTATTATAAACGGTTTAAAAATACATTACAACACGTTATATTTGCAAAAAGTCTTAATGAGTATAGAATACGTTTATAACACTTCTTTTTCGCTAGATAACGAAAGTAAGGTTTCAAAATGGCTTAACAAAGCAGTTGAGTCTGAGGGTTTTTCTGTTGGAGAAATTGTCTTTGCTTTTTTTAACGACAAAGATCTTAAGTCACTGAATATTAAGTATTTAGATCATGATTATTATACAGACGTGATATCCTTTAACGACTCCAAAGGAACAGTATTAAACGGAAATATTGCCGTTTCTGTTGAAAGAGTCTTAGAAAACTCAAAAAAATTTAAAACCTCTTTTGAGGATGAGCTTTTAAGAGTAATGGTTCACGGCCTTCTGCATTTTATGGGCTTCAATGATTCCTCGATGACAGAAACTCAACAAATGAGAGACAAAGAAGATGATAACTTAAAATCGTTCCACGTGGAACAATAACTATGTTTAAAGAAGAATACGATGTTATAGTTGTAGGTGCAGGCCACGCAGGCTCCGAAGCCGCCGCCGCCGCGGCTAATATGGGCAGCAAAACCCTTTTGGTCACAATGAATCTTCAAAATATTGCACAAATGTCATGTAACCCAGCCATGGGAGGAATTGCTAAAGGTCAAATTGTTAGGGAAATCGATGCTGTCGGAGGTTACAGTGGAATTGTCACAGACTTGTCCGCAGTTCAGTTTAAGATGCTAAACAAATCTAAGGGACCGGCAATGTGGAGCCCGAGAGCTCAATCTGATCGAATGCGCTTTGCCGAATCTTGGAGAAATATGCTAGAACAAACTCCTAATCTTGATTTTTACCAAGAAATGGTTTCAGGAATATTAATCTCGGGGACAAAAATTGTAGGTGTTAAGACGTCTTTGGGTTTAGAGATTAAATCCAAAACAGTTATACTTACAAATGGGACTTTTTTAAACGGCCTAATTCATATTGGAGAAAAACAATTTGGAGGAGGGCGTGCAGGAGAAAAAGCATCTTTTGGAATTACGGAAGCCCTTACAGACTTTGGGTTCGATTCTGGAAGAATGAAAACAGGAACTCCTCCCCGAGTAGATGGAAGATCCTTAGATTATTCCTTAATGACCCCTCAACCCGGAGACCGTAATCCTTCAAAGTTTTCTTATTCCAACACAACAGAGCCTCTTGTAAAACAACTTGACTGTCACATGACCTATACAAGCCCGCTAGTACACGACCTGCTTAAAGAAGGCTTCGACAGGTCTCCTATGTTTAATGGCACTATTAATAGCATTGGCCCAAGGTATTGCCCATCTATCGAGGACAAAATAAATCGCTTTTCAGACAAAGACCGACATCAAATTTTTGTTGAACCCGAAGGCTGGAACACTGTAGAGGTTTATGTTAATGGGTTTTCAACATCTCTTCCAGAAGACGTACAATACAAGGCTCTAAAATCTGTTTCGGGATTTGAAAATGTTAAGTTTTTTAGGCCTGGCTATGCTATTGAGTACGATTATTTTCCGCCCACTCAATTAAAAAACTCTTTAGAAACAAAACCTTTAGCTGGCTTGTTTTTTGCTGGTCAAATCAATGGAACAACCGGATACGAAGAGGCTGCTGCTCAAGGTTTGATGGCTGGAATAAACGCACACCTATTGATAAACGAGAAACCCCCTTTTGTCCTTAAAAGAGACGAGGCGTATATCGGAGTTTTAATAGACGATTTAATTACAAAAGGAACAGAAGAGCCGTACAGAATGTTTACCTCCAGAGCAGAGTATAGAACCCTTTTAAGACAAGACAATGCAGACCTTAGGCTTACGGAAAGATCGCATGGCTTGGGGCTTGCAAACACAGATAGATTAAAAAATGTTGAAAACAAAAAAAGATCGACGGGCTCTTTTGTTTCGTTCTTTAAAAAAACTAGCGTTAAGCCTGAAGAAATTAATCCGGTTTTGTTAAAACACAACTCTTCAGAAATATCTCAGTCTATGAAGTTGTATAAAATTTTTTCTAGGCCAAATATTTCTATGAAGGACATGCTGACAATACCCTCAGTTAAAGAGTACTTGTCTAACAATATAATTGATAAGGATGTTTTCGAACAAACCGAGGTACAGGTTAAATACTCTGGATACATTGAAAAAGAGAAAGCAAACGCCAAAAAATTAAATAATTTAGAAAACTTTAAAATACCAACTACATTCGAATATTCTAAAGTACAGTCCTTGTCCTCTGAGGCTGTCCAAAAACTTAATAATATTAAACCCTCAACCCTTTCTCAGGCCTCAAGAATTAGTGGCGTTTCGCCTAACGACATAAGTGTTTTGATGGTCTACATGGGAAGATAAAACGTTCCACGTGGAACAGAAAAATGAAGAAAAACTCTATAAAAATCGTTGATCATTTTTTGTCAAAAGAGGAGTTTGTTGTTGTTTCTTCAAAACATAACGGTATTTTAGAAACCCGCCCAAAACCATCGTTTGAGAATTTGCCAAAATATTACGACTCCCCAGAATATTTTTCTCATAATAAAAACAATTCGTTTTTTTCTTTTATATACTCTTTAGTAAAAAAAGGCAACTTTAAGTTTAAATTAAGAGTCTTAAGACGCTTCTCTTCTGGGTTAAACACGGTTTTAGACTTTGGCTGTGGTGATGGCTCTTTTTTAGAAGGTTTAAACAATAAAAACATTGAAGCATATGGTTTTGAGCCGCTTCTAAATAATGATCTTGCGAATGTTTGTAATGACCCTAAGGCTCTTTCAAAATTTGACAACGGATTTTTTGACGCGATTACAATGTGGCACTCTTTAGAACACGTAAATTCTTACACAGAAACTATATCTTTACTAAAGCCGCTTATAAAACAAAAAGGGCTTTTGGTAATTGCTTGTCCGAATTATAAGTCATGGGATGCAAATCATTATAAAGAGTACTGGGCAGGGTACGACGCCCCAAGGCATATATGGCATTTTTCTCCAACAGGCTTAATATCTTTTTTAGAATCAAAAGGGTTTGTTTTTCTCAAAAGAAAAATGATGTTTTTTGACGCTTTTTACGTTTGTATGTTGTCTGAAAAATTTAAAGGCACAAAGCTTTGGTTTTTAAAAGGGTTTATTTTAGGCCTGTATTCAAACTACATTTCTCTTTTTACAAAAAACCCCTCTTCCAGTGTTTTTGTGTTTCAAAATCAAATTTAAGCAATTTTAAGGGCGAATTTCTTTTTAATCATAGAAACACCAAAGAAAGAAAAACAATAAGCCAGAAACGTCTTTTTATTGATCAGGTTTTTATAGAAATAAATTATAAAAAAAGAAAACCTATAGAAACAAGCTATTGTATTAGTCTTGTTAGTTTAAGCGAAAGGTCCATAAAGATCATGTTAGGGTTTCCGTTTGCCTGAATCGCAACAATTGACCCCTCTATCTCGCTGTGAATTTCTTCAATGTTATTGCCAGTTACATATTTAGAAAAGGATTCAAAATTGAGATCTGTTTTTGGTTCAAAATTTACAAGAGAATTAATTCCATAGTTTTTTAGTAAAGCGCTTCTAAACACACCAAGACTAAATTCTAAAAAGCTTTTTTGAACTTCTCTTCCTGTTTTTGAAATAGTCTTACTCCACGCTATAAGCTCAAGAACCTCTTCTTTATTATGCCTAACCATAAAAGCAGTTCTTAGCCATTTTAAAAACCACTCTTCAAAGATTTTTTCGTTTTCATTATTATAGGCATTTTTTAGAGCACGCCTTAAATTTCCTTCAGCGTTAATTGAACTACTCTTAGCGATAGATTTTTCTATTCCTTTTTTAATTAAAAAAGACTCAATTTCAGATCGCTTTATGGGGCCTAATTTTGAGATTTGACATCTTGAAACTAACGTGTCTAACAGCGCACCTTCTTTTTCACAAACAAAAATAAATAGAGTTTTTTTTGGCGGCTCCTCAATTAACTTTAAAAGCTTGTTTGTAGCAACTTGATTGAGCTTTTCGGCCATCCATATGATAGCAACCTTCCATCCGCCCTCGTACGATTTTAAAGACATTTTTTTTACCAGATCCTCAACGTCATCTGTTCCAATTTTTCCTTGTTTGTTTTCAACACCAAGTTTTAAGTACCAATCAAAGAGATTTCCGTAAGGATCGCTGTTAACAAACTCTCTCCACTCGTTTAAAAA
>Ga0075475_10000270_pt1 | contig 23053 bp, 18 predicted proteins | sample DEB08_DNA_10_FD_76342 | JGI IMG/M metagenome (GOLD analysis project Ga0075475, IMG submission 76342) | Aqueous microbial communities from the Delaware River and Bay under freshwater to marine salinity gradient to study organic matter... | ecosystem: Environmental > Aquatic > Marine > Coastal ... | reverse complement strand
CTCGCACTGGGCGACGGTTTCGCGGCCAATCACACTCTGGAAGTCCCGCACAATCTTCGGAAACGGATGCGGCCCAACGACCGACCCAATGATGTAGTGGCTGGTCTCCACGGACCCCATCCAGTCCCGCATCGCGTCGTTGATTGCATCACGAAGCGTTCGTGAACCACTCTCGACTGGCCGAACCTCAGCCCCCATCAGCCGCATATTGCGGACGTTCGGAGCCTGCCGCCGCACATCTTCGGCACCCATGTAGACGACACACTCAAGACCAAACCGAGCACATGCCGTCGCTGTCGCCACGCCATGCTGCCCGGCACCTGTCTCAGCGATAATCCTCCGCTTGCCCATCCGCAGAGCGAGGAGCCCCTGGCCAAGCGTGTTGTTGATCTTGTGGGCGCCGGTGTGGCTAAGGTCTTCTCGCTTAAAGTAGATCTGGGCGCCGCCAACGTGCTCCGTGAGCCGGTTGGCAAACAGCAGGGGCGTCTCGCGGCCCACAAATCGCCTCAGGAGGTCGTCAAGTTCCCGCTGAAAGGCAGGATCTGCGGCCGCGTCAGCGTAGGCCTGTTCAAGCTCGTCCAGGGCCGCGGAGAGCGTCTCGGGAACATACCGACCGCCATACTCCCCAAACCGGCCAAGCTGGTCGGGAACCCGCGAATAGGGTGGTTGGACTGCAGTGCTCGATGCCACAGGGGCCTCCGAATGCGTTTGCCTGCCGCCAGAGGAGTGCACTGGCCGCGTCGTTTCAGGTCTTTGTTCTGCCTGATTGTAGCCAGAGCCGCGGTCGCCACCATGCCATGGCTTGCCCGGAGGGCTGTGCATCGAGTCTGATAGGAGGCATAAGCTTTGGTGTTCTGTCACACTGAGAGAGGTGAGCCATGCAGCCCCACGAGTCATTCCAGGGAAACGATACAGCTGGTCCACTGCGGAGCCTTCCACGCCGTGGGTTCTTGGCGGGTTCGCTGGCAGCTGCCTGCAGCTCTTCGCTTGGGCGGCTCGGTGCCTCCACCGCGTCGGCAGCTGGGTCCACCGCGACTACGGCAGAGAGCCTCGTTGCTGCCTTACACGCCACGCTGACACCCGCCCAGCGTGAGAAGGTCTGCCGTCCGTGGGACTACGTGCATCCGAAGTTTGGCCTGCTGCGAACCCGCGTGGCCAACAACTGGAACTGCAACGACACCGACCTCTCGAGCGACTTCTTCACGGCTGATCAAAAGCAGCTGACTCGCGACATCTTCGAGCAGCTGATCGCCCCGGAGTGGCACGCCCGCTTTCATCAGCAGCTCGAAGACGACACCGGTGGTTTTGGCCACCAGCAGTCATTCGCGATCCTCGGCGAGCCTGGTGCCGGCCCTTCGCAGTTCCTGCTGACCGGCCGCCACATGACCCTCCGCTGTGATGGCAATGCAGCAGACCACGTCGCCTTCGGTGGCCCCATCTTCTACGGCCACGACGCTGGCGGCTTCGACGAAGACAAGGACCATCCTGGCAACGTCTTCTGGTCGCAGGCACTCGCTGCCAACGCGGTCTACGAGATGCTCGACGGCAAGCAGCGTGACGCAGCACTCGTTGCAAAGTCGCCGCGCGAGAATGCGGTCGGCTTCCGAGGCGCAAAGCTGCACACGGCCAACCCGCAGGGCATCGCGGTCACCGACCTCAGCGGCGACCAGCAGGGTGAACTGTCGCGAGTGCTCGGCGTGTTGCTCGAACCGTTCCGTGGCTCAGACCGGGAGGAGGTCCGCGAGTGCCTGGCAAAGCAGGGGGGGCTCGAAGGCTGTCGCCTCCTTTTCTACAAGGACCAGGACATCGGCAACGACGGCGTCTGGGACAACTGGCGTCTGGAAGGTCCAGCGTTCGTCTGGCACTTCCGCGGCGCACCACACGTGCATGTGTGGGTCAACATTGCCGACGATCCATCGATTGCCACCAACTCCTAATCGGTTCTGGCTCATCCTGTGAGTCTCTCAACTGCTCTCGCTGCACACGGCATGGTCGACGTCGGTATCATCGGTTCGGGCATCATTGGGCTCTCGATCGCTCGAGAACTCGCGGGCCGAGGCCTTGCCGTTCGGGTGCTGAGCCGTAAGCCGCCGCGGCAGACCACATCCTGGGCAGCGTCGGGGATCTTTCCTCCCGCGCCAGCTTTTTCTGCTGCAGGGCCGGGCGAGCAGCTGACCACATTGAGCGACCGGCTCCACCGGCACTGGCATCAGGAACTCCTCGACGAGACCGGCATCAACAACGGGCTGGCCACCTGTGGCGGTCTCTACCTCGCAGTACACGAGGCTGGCCTGACACGCCTGCGTGCGGAAGCCAACGATTGGCAGACCCGAGGAGCAGTGACCGAGTGGATCGAGATGACCGCCCTTGGTCAGGTGGAGCCCGCGCTTGCCCCAGCGGCAGACCGCGGGCTGCTCAGCGGTGCTCTTCTGCTTCCGGAAGAGACGCAGATCCGGCCACCACGGCATCTGCAGGCCTTGGAGGCTTCGTGTCGCCAGCGAGGTGTCGAGTTCTGTTTTGACAGCGAGGTTCAAGAAGTTCATCTCGCTGACGGCCGTATCGACCACCTGAAGTGTTCACACGGCCGAGAAGATGCGGGCGTCTGGATTCTCGCCGGCGGTGCCTGGTCGCAGCGGTTTGCCGAGGCTTTTGGTTCGCACGTGCGTCCCCAACCGGTTCGTGGCCAGATCATGCTGCTGAGCAAGCCGGCGGCCGTACTGACACGGGTGGTCAACGTCGGGCTGGAATACCTCGTACCGAGGCCTGACGGTCGCGTCCTTGTGGGCTCCACCCTTGAGAACGTGGGCTTCACTGACGGCACCACTGAGTCCGCCTTACACCGCATGCGGGCTTTCGCTGGCCGTCTCGTACCCGCGTTGGCGGACGCGGCCATGGAAACGAGCTGGTCAGGGCTTCGTCCCGCTTCGCCCGATGGCCTCCCCTGGATCGGCCATTCTCCAAACGTCACCAACGGGCTGGTCGCCACTGGCCACTTCCGCGCCGGCTGGCACCAATCGACCGGCACGGCCCTGATCGTCGCGAACCTGCTCACTGACACGCCTTCACCAATCGATCCGACGGCCTTTGCGGTCGACCGGCTCTCTGCAGGGGAAGACTTCGCCGAAGCCACCATGCAGCGAGCGGCCGCCGACATGGCGGCCATCAGCTGGTAGGCCAGCCTCCAGCACCTCGTCACAGCAGCATCGTGGCCACGCCTGACTGCTACGCCGCAGCGAGGAAAAGCCGGCGGTGGAAGGTTTCGAGATCCTCCACGGACAGCTGCTGACGATCGTTGGCAGCGAGCACCATCGCCACGGTCTCGATCAGCCGTACGAGGAGCCTTGGGATCCCGGCGGTAAGTTCGTGCATGCGCTGGCCAAGCTCGCTGGCGTTGGCCAACGCCAGCAGTGATGGAAGGCGGGCCGCAATGAGGTCGCGGCTCTCGGTGTCGCTCCAGGGTCGCAGAACGGCTCGTAGGCTGATCCGCTGTTCAACGACGGGCTGTCGGGCCAGCAGCGTGAGCAGGCGACCTTCGCCGGCCAACACGAGCCCCCCGGCGGCTGGCATCTGACTCACAAGATCTGCCAGCGTTGTCGCGTTGGGGGCAGCGTCCGCATCATCAACGAGCAGCGCAAGCGGCTGCCGCCCGCGTACGGCAGCGTCTTGGTGCGCCGTTCTGAGAAACTCGGCTGCCTGAGCAACGCCCGTTGGCACAGAACACGGAATCGTCTGCTGTTGTTGAAGTTCACCTGCCAGCCGGCGAAGGAGCATCGACTTCCCCGTTCCTGCCGGCCCACACAAGACCGCGACACCGCCGCGACGTACCACCTCGAGCAGCCGGGCAGCCGCCGCCTGCTGCGGAGCAGTCAGCATCAGGAAGTTGAACGCCTCACAGGGGTCGGCCATGGACGATTACCCCGCGTTGCCAGCATCTACCGCGGCTGCCTGCGAGAAGGTGAGCACCTCGCCAAGGCAGGCGAGTCCGACCGCCTCAACCGCTGCCTCAACTCCTGGCATCTCTGCTGCAGACTCGCGACGAACAATGATCGCGGCATCGCAGCCTTGGCTCAGTCGTGCCAGTCGCTCTCGCCGCAGTCGGCCCGGCCCAAACCACGGCCCGGGGTCCACAAGCACGACATCATGTGTGGCCGCAAGTTCAAAGAGATCGTCGTGATAGCCAGGCTTCAGTGGCGAGCCATGCAGCACCGCCATGCGATGCCCGCGACGATCGAGCGCTCGGGCAAGCCCCACCGCGATCGTTGAGACACCCACACCGTGCTCTGCAGCCGTCAGGGCGATCACCCGCCGCCCCTGCCAGACAGCCTGCTCAACCTCACCTGCCAGTCGATCCCAGAGTGCATCCCTCGGGTCGGCAGCAGCTGGGCTGTCGAGCTCGTGAGCAGGCACGAGAGGCTCCACGCCAAGATCGACCTCGTCTTCGACAAGGTCGGTGGCGGCGGAGGGCAGGTTGGCATGGTGCACGAAGGCACGATCAAGAAGATCCATAGTCAGCGTGCCGCGTGGGCCCTCCGATGCTTAACGGACGAACTCATCAGTGACCTCGAGAGCAGCTGTGGTCGCACGCGGCATCGCTGCCTCCTCGACGTCGCGGCCCGCCTCGAAATCCTGCCACCAAGCGAAGCCCCACACACCCGCAGCGAGTATGGCGAGGAAGGCAATCGAGCCCCAGCCGACGGGCGGCTGCCGAAGCCCCCGTCGTCGTGGCCGCACGGCCCTGACCAGCCCACCAGTGAACTGCTGACGCGTGGAGCTCTCCGCAAGCTGCTCCACGAGCTCCGGCTGCTCCCGCTTGTCGATGGCCGAGACGTCGTCGTGTGACAACTCATCGGCGGCCGTGGCGGCAGGTTCAGCCGTGGCAGTCGACACGGTCTCCCGCACTGCTCGAGCAGCATCGGGAGACACGAGGGCGATGTCTGGGAACCGAGCGAGAATCCGCATCGAAGGCTTCCAGCAAATGGGGCGATGGTCGATCTGGCCATGCCAAAATCGGCAGGCTCTCCCCAACCGTCGTCGCTTCCCAAAGGGCGACTTGAAGCGATCGCCAGCCCGGCGTCAGAGCCTCCCTGCTTCCTCCTGTTTGCGGCATGAATCACCTCGTCGGCGGGGAGATGGCTGCTGTAGGACTGACCAGGCAATCTGCCTATCATAGGAAGAGTCTGTAAAAATCATGTCTTCCCCGCGCCACTGGATGTCCCCTTGTCTTCCCAGAACCCCTCGACAGCTTCTGCCGCTCCTCTCTCAGATCGTGGCAACCTGCTCCGTGATCTTCTCACCAAGCGAATCCTCGTTCTCGATGGCGCGATGGGCACGATGGTCCACTCCCTCGGCTTCGATGAAGCCGGCTTTCGCGGGGAGCGTTTTCGCGATCACGATAAAGACCTCAAAAACAACATCGACATCCTCACGCTCTCGCAAGGGGAGGCGATTCGTGGCATCCACGAGTCGTATCTGGCTGCCGGTAGTGACATCATCGAAACCAACACGTTCGGTGGCACGTCTGTTGCGATGGCAGACTTTGGTCTCGAAGGGCTCGTCCGTGAACTGAATCTCACAGCGGCCAAAATTGCACGAGAAGCGGCCGACGCCTACTCGACTCCGGAGAAGCCTCGTTTCGTGGCCGGCTCAATCGGGCCCACCAACAAGCAGCTCTCGATTGCCGGCAATGTCGCCGACCCCGGACATCGCGACGTCACCTTCGATGAGATGGTGGCCGCCTACCGCGAACAGATCGAGGCACTCCTCGATGGCGGTGTCGACATTCTCTTGGCCGAGACAGCCTTTGACACGCTGGTCCTGAAGAGTTGCCTGTTCGCCATTGAGCAGGTGTTTGCGGACCGGGGCGTGAAGATCCCCGTGATGGCGTCGTTCACCGTTTTTGATGGAGGCCGCACGCTTTCAGCGCAGACTGTAGAAGCCTGCTGGACGAGCCTCGAGCATTTCGACCTGCTGTCGATCGGCCTGAACTGCGCGTTGGGCCCAGAGAAGCTGCGGCCATACATGGCCGAACTCTCTCGCATCGCGCCGATCTACACCAGCTGCTATCCAAACGCAGGCCTTCCCAACCCGCTCGGCGGGTTTGACGAAACTCCTGAGATGATGGCGAAGGTGCTCGGCGAGTACGCCGCAGAAGGCTGGCTCAACATGGTGGGCGGCTGCTGCGGGAGCACCCCTGATCACCTGCGGGCTATCGCAAACGCCGTTGCTGGCCACGCCCCGCGTGTGCCAGCTCCGAGAGCGCCCGCCACCCGCTTCTCTGGCCTGGAGGTCTATGAGATCCGGCCTGAAAGCAGCTTCTCCATCATTGGTGAGCGAACGAATGTCACCGGCTCTCGGGCCTTTGCCCGGCTCATTCGTGAGGAGAAATACGAAGAGGCCGTCGGCATTGCCCGGCAACAGGTGGAGGGAGGCGCCAACCTGATCGACATCAACGTCGACGAAGGCATGCTCGATGGCCCAGCGGTGATGACGAAGTTTCTCACGCTGCTCTCGAGCGAACCAGAGGTGTCTCGCGCCCCCATCATGGTGGACAGCTCCAACTTTGCCGTGCTCGAAGCGGGCCTGAAGTGCCTACAGGGCAAAGGGGTCGTCAACTCCATCAGCCTCAAAGAAGGCGAAGACGAGTTTCTCCGCCAGGCGGGCATCGCCCGGCGGTACGGGGCAGCCGTGGTGGTGATGGCGTTCGATGAGACGGGGCAGGCCACCGAAACTGATCACAAGGTGGCGATCTGCAAGCGGGCCTATCAGCTGCTCACCGAGAAGGCAGGCTTTGCTCCCGACGACATCATCTTCGACCCAAACATCCTCACAGTGGCAACGGGCATGGAGGAGCATGCCAACTACGCCATCAACTTCATCGAGGCCGTTAGGCAGATTAAAGAGGTGATGCCGAGGGCCAGGGTTTCGGGTGGGGTGAGCAACATCTCATTCTCCTTCCGTGGCAACAATGTCGTCCGCGAAGCAATGCATGCTGCGTTCCTGTATCACGCGATTCGCGCGGGCATGGACATGGGCATCGTGAACGCCGGTCAGCTTGCGGTGTACGAGGAGATTGAGCCGGAACTGCGAAACCGGATTGAAGATGTGCTCTTCAATCGCCGTGAGGATGCGACGGAACGGCTGATTGAGCTCGCCGAGCAGGTGAAGGGCAGCGATGCTGGAGATAAAGCAAAAACAGACGCCTGGAGGAGCGAATCGGTGGAGGACCGCCTCTGCCACTCCCTCGTCAAAGGCATCGTTGACTACATCGAAGCTGATGTGGAGGAGGCCCGGCAGGCCTATGCGGCAAGCCTTGAGATCATTGAAGGCCCTCTGATGCGGGGCATGCAGGTCGTCGGAGACCTGTTCGGCGAGGGCAAGATGTTCCTGCCTCAGGTGGTGAAAAGCGCCCGCGTGATGAAGCGTGCGGTTGCCTACCTACTGCCGTACATGGAGGAAGAACGGAAGGCCTCCGGCGCTGAGCAGACGTCTCGGGGCCGCGTCTTGATGGCGACCGTCAAAGGTGATGTCCACGACATCGGCAAGAACATTGTCGGCGTCGTACTCGGCTGCAACGGCTATGACGTGATCGACATGGGCGTGATGATTCCCACGGCCGAGATCGTGGCGAAGGCGAAGGAAGAGAAGGTGGATGTCGTCGGCCTGAGTGGGCTGATCACGCCAAGCCTCGAGGAGATGGTGCACGTCGCGACGGAGTTCGAGCATGAGAAGCTCACGATTCCGATCATGATCGGCGGGGCGACAACGTCGGCACGACACACCGCCGTCAAGATTGCTCCGAAGTATTCAGGTGACATCGTGCATGTGATCGACGCCTCCCGAGCAGCTGGCGTGGTCGAGAAGCTGATCAACCCTGAGCTCCGCGCCGCTTTCGTCCAGAACAACCGCGAGGAGCAGGCAAAAGCTGTGGAAGCATTCTCGCGGCGTCAGCAAACCAACCTCGTTCCTTACGCCATTGCCTGTGAAAAGAAGTGGTCGGTCGATTGGTCCACCACCCCCATCGATACCCCTGATTTCCTTGGAGTCCGGCCGCTCGGTGACGTGCCGCTTGAATCGCTCGTTCCCTACATCGACTGGTCACCTTTTTTCATGGCCTGGGAGCTGAAGGGCAAGTATCCGGCGATCCTTGAAGACGCCGTGGTCGGCGAGGAAGCGAGCAGACTTTTTGCCGACGCCCGCCGAATGCTCGATGAAATCATCAGCACGAAGTCACTGACCGCTCGTGGGGTGTATGGCTTCTTCCCGGCAAACGCGAGTGGCGACGATATCGTGCTGTTCACTGATGACACCCGTCAGCAGGAAGCAGGGCGGATCCACACGCTCCGCCAGCAATGGGAACGGCGAGGCCAGGACACGTTCCATGCTCTTGCCGACTTCGTTGCACCGCTCGACAGTGGCCGCAAGGACTATGTGGGTGGCTTCGCCGTCACCGCAGGCCTCGGCTGCGAAGAGCTCTGTCTCGGCTACGACGCAACTCACGACGACTATTCGTCGATCCTGGCGAAGGCCCTTGCTGACCGCTTGGCCGAAGCGTTCGCCGAATGGCTCCACGAACGGGTCCGCCGTGAATGGGGCTATGGCCGTGACGAGAGTCTCTCTGCAGACGACCTGATCGAAGAGCGGTATCGCGGAATCCGTCCGGCGCCAGGCTATCCTGCCTGCCCAGACCACACCGAAAAACGCAATCTCTTCGCCTGGCTTGATGCAGAAAAACATGCCGGCATGGCGCTCACCGAGAGCTGTGCGATGACGCCCGCAGCGAGCGTCAGCGGCCTCTATCTCGCCCACCCCGAAAGCCGCTACTTCGCCGTGGATCGAATCACCCGCGAACAGGTGGAGGCCTATGCGGCCCGGAAGGGAATGACGGTGCCGGAGGTTGAGCGGTGGCTCGCCCCGAATCTAGGCTACGAGCCGGGCACTGCGTAGGCGGGAGGCAGGCATCCCCGACGCCCACCTGCAGCTGCCAGGGCCCATCTGTAGAGTTCAACGCCCATCTGCAGCGGTCAGGCCGGTCACAAGGGTTGTCCTGGCACGACCACGGTGCTCGGCCTCATCCAGCCGATCACTGGGAGGGAGTCGGAATGCCATGCCCAAGAAGTCTCAGCCTGCTGCCGAGTCGGGTTCCACACAGCGTGTGCGGCGAGGACCGCGAAAGATCGTCTTTGACGAGGCGGTCCCGCTAGCGGGAACAGCGGCCATGCCGCTGCTGGTCGACGGCTTTCTCGACCACGTCCGCCACGAGCGGGCCCTCGCTCCCAACACCCTGCAGGCCTACCGGCGAGACCTCGCTGATTTCACCACATGGCTCAAGGGACGCGACTGCACGCGGCTGTCTGCGAGCGACCTTGGCGACTATCTCGCCTGGCTCCATGCTCGTGGGCTCTCCCGAACCAGCGTGAATCGTCATGCCGCAAGCCTGAGGACCTTCTACCGTTACCTGCAACTCGAAGGCTGGCTGCAAGAAAGCCCCGCAGACTTGGTCGGTGGAGGAAGGCCTGATTTCCGAGTACCTGGCAGCCTCAGCGTGTCTCAGGTCGATCGCCTCCTCGATGCTCCCGACCCCTCCAGCCAGCGAGGAATCCGCGACAGGGCTGTGCTTGAAGTGCTCTACGCCAGCGGCTGCCGAGCCAGTGAGGTCTCTGGACTGAAGGTCGCAGACACGCATCTCGACGAAGGCTTCTGCACCTGCCTCGGCAAGGGCAGCAAAGAGCGGATGGTGCCTCTTGGACGCCGCGCCCAAGAGGCGATTCGCTCCTGGTGTCGCTCCGTGCGGCCAGTGTTTATGGCTCGGGCCCACACGCCCGTTGGCTGGCTGTTGCTCTCCTCACGAGGCAACCGACTCTCCCGCATTCGGATCTGGGAGATCGTGCGGTCAGCTGCTGCCGAGGCTGGGCTGCCCGACGACATTCATCCACATATGCTGCGGCACAGCTTTGCCACCCATCTCGTCAGCGGTGGCACCGACCTACGACACGTTCAGGAGATGCTTGGCCACGCGAGCATCGCCACAACCCAACGCTACACCCACGTCGATTCAGATCGGCTCAGGAGTATCCACGCCCGCTTTCACCCGCGTCGCTAGCAGAAAAAAGGCATTACCAGGAGAGTAGGGAACGCGTCTGTCGCCACGACCGCTGGAGTGGGCCCGGGCAGGCCGCTCACGAATCGCTTTTAGGCGGAGCGAACTTGATCTTCTTGACGAGTTCGATGATCTGACCATCCTGCACGGTGCCAGAAACAGCCGTGATCGCGTTCACGACATACTCGTACGGCAACTGAAAGTCGCAATCGAGTTCGACTTCCGTCTTGTCCGCGATCGAGTTGGGGCCGGTGTCGAGACCAACAAGAGCGATCACCCGCTCTTGGAGTTCCTCAAAACTCCCAACGGGAGTTCCATTCATGGAGATCCCGGCGAGCCCGACTTCACCTGCTGTAAGCCGAATACGGATTGGTGGAATCTGCTCTTCATCGGGGGCTGCGGCAGCAGCCGCACCCAGCGGCATCCGGACATCGAAATCACCCTCCGGCTGCACGATTTTTAGCGACATGATGAAGAACGCCAACAACTGAAACACGATGTCGATCATCGGCGTCATGTTGATGTCGATCTTGTCTGCAAGGCCCGACTCAGCCCGTCCACCCTCTGCCGTTGCCATGGCTCAGCCTCCATCGTCGTACTTGGCTCGGAGAGCGAACTTTTCAAAGCCCTTCTCCTGACAGATACGGATGATCTCCTGTACTTCACCAGTGGGAGCCTGACCATCAGCACGCACAATAATGGTGGCCGCTGCTGGCTCCTTACCAGTGTCAAGGATGATCGTCTTCTCCCGCTCGAGGACAGTTCCGAGCGATCCCACGTCAAACAGCTCACCCGCGTAGACCAGCGAGCCACCACTGGTGAGCTGGAGCGTGATGGGCACATCGAATGGGGCTTCTGCCGGCTTGGCGAGCTGGCTTGAAGGCAACTGGATGCGGTCGTCTTGTTCGGCCTCCGAAAAGTTGACCACAAACATGAAGAACGCGATCAGCTGGAACGTCATATCGATCATCGGCGTCATGTCGATGTCGGAGACGGACGGTCCTCTGGTACGGCGTCTAAACATGAACTGAAGGGCAGGGTGTGAATCCCTGCTTTCTCCTCCCCACAGGATGTGCGCTAGGCCGTTGCCGTCGGCGTTGACTGGCTCGATCGCTTGCTGAAGCGGCTCATCACCTTCATCGCTTCGTCGTCGACAGCCGCGTTCAGGCTCTGGAGACGGTTCTTGAAGAAGGCAAATACCGCCACCGCCACGATCGCAATCACAAGTCCGATCAGGGTTGTGATCAGTGCGGTCGAAATACCTTCAGCCAGCTTTGCGGGCTTGGGTGCTGTGGTCGACGCTGCGATCTCCATGAAACTCTTGACCATGCCCCAGACCGTTCCGAGCAGGCCGATCATCGGAGCGAGCGCGCCGATCAATCCAACGTAGCTGAGTTGGTGTTCCAGACGCATCGATTCGTTGGCGGCTGCATCCCGCATCGCCTCGACCGCCTGCGTGTAGCCGTTTGAGACCTTACTGATCCCAGCGGCCAGCACCTGACCGAGGTAGGAGCCGTCCTCGCTGGCGAGTTCGTAGGCCTGCTGCCATTCCTTAGCATCGAGATGCGCATTGAACTCTTCGACCATTTCACCTGGGATCATGGCGGACGGTCGCAACTGCAGGAAACCCATCACGATCAGTGACACCAGACCGAACGAAATCAGCAGAAAAACGCCCGAGAACGTCGGCCCCAGGGCATTGAAAAAGAAGACCAGGAGATTCTGCCCCTGGGCCTCGGGCTCTTCGTCCGCAGGGAGATCGTCCTCGAGAAACTCGTCTTGAGCAACGGCAACTGATGATGAGGTTGCCAGGCAAAGCCCAGCCACCAGAGGCATCGCCACGACCAGCCAGCCGCCAAGCAGCATCGCTAACCAGGCCATTCCGCTCCGGCTACGTCCCAGCAAATTTCCGACGTTTTTGTTCGACCGCAGGCTGCTCATCTCTCGGCTCCCCACCGCTGGACGGCCAGAATCCCCATCGTGATCGACATGCATGCTCGTTCTCTCCTCACGCTCCCTGGCAAGTGACCTTCCGATGCAGGGTCTGTGCTGCGTCGACAGCTTCAGTCTGCGTCGTTTGTGTACCGATCGCATCCCCTCACGGCCTCGGGGCCAGGAAATACCGTTATCCCTTGCTGAGGCTTGGCTGTCGATCCCGTTCTGCGAGCAGGAAAGCCCCCCCTCATTCTGCGTACCCAGGACTACGACCCTGCTTTCGCCCAGGAGGTCTCGGGGTAGGAAGCCTGCAGGCTGTCACGCGCTTCACGGCTTCGCTCAGGCTGGCCGATCTCATCCCAGACCTCCGCCAGTTTCGCCAAGGCTTCTGCGTGGGCGGCCGGGTTCGCGTTGTAAACAAGATCCACCGTGAGATAGGCGAGCACCGCATCCTGTAACCGTCCAGCCGCACGGTGAGCGTCTCCCATGGCGTTGTACGCAGGACCGAGCAGCTCAACATCCTCCGGATTGGCTCCATTTAAGAGCGTGTTCACCACAGCAATCGCTTCGCTTCCTTTCCCGAGCAGCCCGAGAGCTCTCGCCTTCCCAAGGCTCGCCAGCCTCTTTTGCTCAACGCTGGCGGGATCAGTGGCCCCAACCGCCTCCGCCTGCTCAAAAGCGGTGACAGCACCTGCATGATCACCCGTTGTCAGGAGCATGCGACCACGTGCCGTCGCTGCACGGATCTTCATCGATGGGGGACCAGCCGCGAGTTCCTTGTAGTAGTCCATCGCCTTCGCGGTGTCGCCTGATGCCGCAAGCAGATCGCCCACAAGTTCGCGGCTCCGGTAATAACGAAAACTGTCCGGATGCGCGGTCGCAAATGCGAGAACCTCGCGACCCGCATCACGCAGCTGAGCCAGGTTCCCTGACTCGAGCAGGGCACTCTCGGCCTTCGCGGCAGCTTTGATGTAGGCCTGCTCGGCAGCCATCAGATCAGTGAGATTGGCCAGCGAGTCCTGATCGATCTTGTCCAACTCAGCGAGGGCATCTGCCGAACGTCCACGGGCTAAAAGATTTCGTGCCGTCCGCAACTCTTGCGGCTCCCCCTCGTACTGCACATCGACAAGCTCTGCGACCGGCACCTGTCGCTCTCCCTCACGATCCTCAATCGTGAGGCCCTCCCGCGAGCTCCCAGTGACAGTTACGGAGAGACGGTCGCCGTCGATCGTCCGCACCACATCAGCAGCCATGCCCGACGCGGCCCAGTCAAGCGTTAGCGCCCAGCTGAGCATCACCGCAAAGCCGACCACCCGTGGCCACAGTCGCCGATGACGTACGCGGCTGAAGTCCGTTCGCATTCTCGATCTCCTCAGGTCTTAGGTGTGCCGCATGCGGCCCCTGCATTTCAAGAGCCCACCGCACTCCCGTCGAGAGCAACGAGGCCATCTGCTGGCTTCTCGAGCTCTTTCTGAATCTGCTTCAGAAGGGCATCAAACTCCGCCTTCATCCGCTCTCCTCCAAGCTCTGGGTAGAGCCGGTAGGTCACCGTGATATCGCGTTCGGCCTTCGCGAGCGTCTCGTTCCGTCCGGCAGGCACCTTTTCGGCAATCGTCTTGCGACAACGAGCAAGCTCAAGCCTGGCCTGGAAGAACTGCTCGGCACTCTTCCGCGCGGCGTCATCCGCATCGTCGGGAACAATCGCCTTACGCGACAGCCGGTTCGCCAAGCCTCCCCAGCCCCAGAGTTTTGCGGCGCCTTCCATGCGACCGACAATCGCTTCAGTCAGCAAGGCATTTGCTTCCGCTGAATCCTCGGAGGCTTCTCCTTTCTGCTGAAGGATACGAGCGGCCTCGAACTGCCCATCAATCCAGTTGACACGCGCCGGATCGCCAAGAATCCAGCCAATGTTCTTGAGCGCGTCATCAAACTGGCCAATCACTCGATAGAGTTCAGCGAGTTTGAATCGCACAGAAGGCTCAAACCGTTTCGCCTGCTCATCGTCGGAGGTCAACAACGACTCATACGTCGACGCAGCTCGGGCGAGATAGGTGTCGGCCTTCGCCTTTGGCACCACCACGCCGATCCCTTGCGGACCATCACCACGAAGACTGGACGATCCCAACTCAAGATACGTGGATGCCACCCAGAGTTTTGACTGCATGCCGCTGTCCTGAGATCCCACCGCATCAAGAAACCGCTCAAATCCCGCGAGGATCGCAGCCCCACGCCTGCGTGACTCGGCATCGAGGCGACCGTCCACCGCCGTGGCAGCCACCTGCTCAAGCTGTGCCTGCAGTTCCCGTCCTAAGCGAAGATACGTAGCGATCAGCTTGGAGGGATCCGCAGCAACCGCCTCCAGCTTTGTCATCGCAGCCTCGGCTTTGGCGATCTGCTCGGTCTGAATGAACAACGGCAATGCCACCTGGAGGATGTCTTCTGCCATCGAACCGGCCGCTCCAGCAGGCTTATTTCCAGCGTTGACAACCGTCCACGGTCCATAGATCGGGTTCTCGAGCACGGCAGTCGCTGCCTGGAGATCTCCCGTACTCATGGCGATCTGACACCGGGCCAGCGCCCCCGCCACCGTCAGCATGCCAACGGATTCATCCGCCGAACGCTCGCCCAGACCTGTGTCGAGCAACGCAGCAGCAGCACTCTTCCACCCCGCGATGTCGTCTGCAGCCACCTCTGAACTGGCATCAGCGTGCATCTCGCCCGATTGCAGAACTGAGATCGCTTTCCAGGCCGCAATGCCCGCCCGCAGTGAGGTGTCGCTGCTGCGGATCTCGGCTGGAATCTTGTCGACAACAGAAAAAATGCGGGCTGGGTCACCGCTCGAAGCCACGGCAGAGATCGCGATCGCTGCCGCGTCACGACTTGCTGGATCCTCAGGCCAGGCCTCAAGGATCTGCTCGGCCACCTGGCCACACCGCAGGCGTGCCTCAGCCGCCAAGGCAGGCTGCTCCGTGGTTGATAGCTTCTGCCAGCTCGCCATCGCGATGCGTGCCGCCTGGAGGCTTCCAGGAGCGTTTGGATACCAGGCAGTGAGAAACTCGCCAAGCGCCGCAGCATCCAGCAGTCGCCCACTCTCGTAGAGCAAGAAGGTCAGCGTGTAGCGAGCGCGATTCACCGCAGCGAGATCGTCCTCTTCGGCGAGTGGCAAGGCTCGGCGAATCGCGGCCATGGCGTCCGCCCGGGCTGCCGACACCTCCGCTGGAGTCGTCGCTGCTTTCATGGCATCGATCGAGATCGATGCCTGATCCATCAACGATGAAAAGTCTTCCGCGACAGCGATGTCCTGACTGCTTGAGAGCAGCTCTCGCGCCTCTGCCGCAAAGTCGCGGTTGGCTTTCGCAACCGTTGTCGCTAACCGCTGGATCGTTCGGCCTGCGTTGGCAAGCAGAGGGCTTCGCTGGCCTGGCGTGCTTTGTGAAGCCTCGACAACGCGTGAAAGGAGCAGGGCAGTGCGGTACTTGAATCCCAGCCAATCTCGATCGAGCATTTCCACAGGCCCTCCACCGGCCAGTGCGAGCCGCACCGCAGCATCATCCATCCCATCGAAGCTGGCGTACCCGTCAGCAGGCAGCATCTCCAGCCAACACTCGAGTGAGACATTAAACGCCTTCGCACGCAGCGACTCGATCGCACCGCCACCCGCGAGCGTGCGGACGTCGGCCAGGGTCGCAAGAGCCTTCTCAAACTGCTTGTCTCGTGCGGATTCTCCTGACGTGGCATCCTGATCCACCGGCATGGACCGAGCGAGTGCGGCCTCACCTCGGCCCTGCGACACGCGAGCAAACTGACCTGCGAGAAGCGTGCGATACTTCTCGTACATCTCCTTTTCCACTGCGATCGATTCCTCGACCGCACGCATCCAATCGTCGGAGCCCTCCGGCAACGCGGTCGAGACTTCATAGAGTCCCTCGCCCAGCAGCAGCCGCACCTCAAGCAGCTTGTTTCTCAGGCCATCCTGACGATCATCGAGACTCACTTGCCATTCACGCAGCAGTCGTGACGCTTCTGCCCGGCTGCGTCCGTCGCGACTTGCTCGAGGACGGGGCTCTTCCACTGCCGCGTTAACCTGCTCGAGTAGTTGACGCACCCGTGCCAGCAGGCTGTTTTCTTCACCGGCAGCGATCTCATCATCCTTTGAGTCGGCAGACTCATCCGCCGGCTCCGCTATCGGCTTCGAGGTAATCAGCCGCTCTGCAGACCGAAAACTCTCGGTCGCCTGCCGAAACACAGCGGCCGCCTCCGGGCTCGCCACATGCTTGGGCGTCTGCCCATCAACTTTGGCCTGCTTGGCCGCCTCAGCATGCATGAGTCGGGCACGTTCTTGGCGAAGTTTGCCCTGTTGGATGCCGGCGTTGATCCGGCGTGTCTCACGATCGAGCATCGCGATGGCTGCCATCAGCTGATCAATCTGATCACCGTTTTCAGGAACGACTGTTGCCGGCACAGGCGAGGCAAGAAAGGCATCAATCGCCTGTTGAGCAGCGGCGAACACCTGCTGTCGCTTCTCGACACTTGGCTCACTTCGACCGACTCCGACGAGAGCCAGAGCCTTGCGGTACGCCAGTTCACTCTGAAGCTCAGAGGAGATTCCTGCAGCGGGGTCGTCAAGTCGCTCAAGCAGCCACAGGGAAACGTCGGGCATACCCTGCTCATCGAGCGCTTCCAGGAGCCGACGCGCCGTCTCGTCACGAAAACCATCCACCGACTGAGCGACTGCCTCGAGCGGGCTTACCGCCACGCAGGCCATCAGAAAGGCGGTCAGCCAGACGCCGTGATCTACCCGTGCACACAGGCGAACCCCTCGTGAGATCATCGCAAGCACCTGGTTCTCCCCCTGCACGCCGTGGCGTCACTGCATCTGCCTCATAAGAGCATTCTGCTCACGAGGGCATTGCGGGCCCCTACGACGCATTGTGTGGCGTCATCAGTGATGGGTCAATCAGCCGGCAGATCAGTCCCGACAGCCCGTGATCACCGACACGCCTGACAAACTCTCGTCTCGAGTGATGCAGCAGCATGAGGGAGATCAGCACTGTCGTAAGGACTAGTCGCACGCACCAGGCGACGCATCATCCACCCGCGGAGATGTGCCGGCAGCAGCGAGCCAGTTGGGCAGCTGTCCGGCAGATGGAAGCTTCACTACCTTGGCCGATTTGATGCCCTGGCAGGCCATCACCTGGGCCAATGCATCTTCGTCCGGGGCCTGGTCCAGATTGAGAACGCCAATCGCATCTCCACCGGGTGTTGAACGACCGACGGTCATCTGGGCAATGTTCACTCCCAGTTTGCCAAAGGCAGTTCCAACCTGACCAATAATGCCCGGCACATCCTGGTGTGTGAACACGAGCAGTACCCCATCGAGGTACGCCTCGAGTCTGTGCCCTTCGAGCTGCACGAGCCTCGGCATCGAGTGGCCAAACAGCGTGCCCGCAGCGCGGTGGACATGGTCGCCAGCAACCAGATCAACCGCAACGACGGAGCTAAACGCGCCAGGGTCGGTCCGCTTTTGCTCGACGAGCTCGATGCCACGTTCACGGAGGAGAAGCTCGGCATTGACGATGTTCACGCCCTCAATCGCTGATTCAAGCAGTCCGGCAGCGAATGCAGCCGTCACCAGTTTGGTGTTCCGGCCAGCAACCTCCCCACGGAAGGCAATCGAACACGATCGAGGAGGCAGGTCATCCAACTGGGCCACGAGCAGGCCCAATCGCCAGGCAAGATCGAGGAATCCCCGCACGCTCTCGAGTGCCTTGGGATCGATAGAGCCAGCATTCACGGAGTGACGAATCGCACCTGTCGAAAGGAAGTCGACCAACAGGCCGACACCTTCCACAGCGACCTGCGACTGGGCCTCCTCCGTACTCGCCCCAAGGTGAGGCGTTACCAGCACTCCAGGAACCCCAAACAGGGGCGACTCGGTGCATGGTTCTTTCTCAAAAACGTCCAGAGCCACGCCGGAAATCACCCCACGCTCAAGCCCTTCCAGCAGGGCAGCCTCGTCGTAGATGCCACCGCGCGCACAGTTCACAAGCCGCACGCCGGGCTTGAGAACCTCGAGTGATGACTTGTTGATCAGGTGTCGCGTCTCATCAGTGAGTGGCGTGTGCACCGTCAGGTAGTCGATCTCAGGAAACATCTTCGGCACTGCATCTACCAGTTCGATGCCGAGCTCTGCTGCCCGCTCAGGAGAAAGAAATGGGTCGTAGCCCAAGACCCGCATGTCAAACGCGCGGGCACGGGCAGCCACGGCCTGGCCGATGCGTCCAAGGCCGACAACACCGAGCGTCTTGCCCGCCAGCTGCACGCCCATGAACTTGCCGCGGTCCCAGCGGTGGTCCCGCAGGCTCGCATCTGCAGCCGCCACATTGCGGGAGAGAGCGAGGATAAGGGCAAAGGTGTGTTCCGCTGTGCTGACGGTGTTGCCGGCAGGCGTGTTCATCACCACGATGCCCAGCCGCGTCGCCGCCTCTTTATCGATATTGTCAGTGCCTACACCAGCTCGCACGATCGCCTTAAGACGATGGTTGTCAGCGAGCACATCGCTGGTGATTTTGACGCCGCTTCTGCAGATCGCTCCATCATGCTTGGCAAGCATCTCCCGTAACGCCTCGCCCGAGAGACCGGTGGCCACCTCGTGGTCGATCCCGTGTGCGCGGGCTTTCTCAAGTAGTTCGAGCCCATCGGGACTGATCGGATCAAGAACGACAATCGACGGCATCAGGAGCGTCCCCCGGCAGCCTCCGCCGAACCCGTTCCGTGGGCCAGGCGAAAGGCAGTCATGAAGTCACGAAGCTTCTCTACGCCAGCGAGTGGCATGGCGTTGTAAATGCTGGCTCGAATGCCTCCTACAGAGCGATGCCCCTGAAGGTCAACAAGTCCCTGCTCGGCAGCTTCCTTCACAAAGGCCTTCTCCAGCTCCTTTGTCGGGAGCCGGAAGGTGACATTCATGTCGGAACGGCATTCGGCAGCAGCATGCCCGGCGTAGAAGCCTTCCGACGCATCGAGCTCGTCATAGAGCAAGGCAGCCTTCGCCGCATTATGCACTGCCAGCTGCTCCAGAGAGCCAAACGTGTCCTGAATCCAACGGCAGACAAGGCCGAGCACGTAGATCGCAAAGACCGGTGGGGTGTTGGCACGCGAGTCTTTGTCAGCATGCACACGGTAACTGAGCATGGCGGGCAGAGCGTCGGGCGAACGTTCCAAGAGATCCTTGCGAACGATGACCACCGTCACTCCAGCGATACCGGCATTCTTCTGAGCACACGCGTACAGCAGGCCCATTTTTGACATGTCGATCGGCCGGGAGAGAAAGTCGCTCGACGCATCGCACACCAGCGGAACGTCGCCCGTCTCCGGCATGCTCTTCCACTGCACGCCCTGGATCGTCTCGTTAGACGTCAGATGCACATAGGACGCCTGGGGCGAAGCAGAGATTTCTTCTGCGGTCGGCAGTCGATCGTAGTTGACCGACTTGCCATCCCAGCTGATTGCCACATCACCCTCGAGTGCAGCCTGTTTGGCAGCCCCTGCTCCCCACGTCCCTGTGACGACATAGTCTGCAGGCTCCTGGCGACCACGCAGGAGGTTCATGGGGATCATCGAGAACTGCAGATTGGCACCACCCTGCAAGAATAGGACATCGTGCGTGTCAGGCACGCCGAGGAGACTCCTGAGCCCTTCGCGTGTCTCCGCAAGAATGACGTCAAAAGCGGGGGAACGATGGCTGATCTCGAGCACCGAACTGCCCACACCAGGAAGGCAGAGCATGTCACAGCGGATTTTCTCGAGCACCTCCAGAGGCAAGACCGCCGGACCGGGCGAAAAGTTGAACAAACGCTCTTCTGAGGCAGCACCCTTTCGATCCGTCACCATCGATCTCCGACGAGTTTTACCGCCGGAACAAGCAACGTCCGGGGATTTCGGCAGGATAGGACCACGTCCGCAGGTGGTCAACGCCCGCCCGTTGCTCGGGCAAAGCGGACCAATCTGATCACTGCACCGGTGCCGAGGCCGCCGGTACAGACGCCATAGAGACGCCTCCTCCGGGGGGTGGTGGCGCCGAGAGACTGGCCACCTTCGCGGCCACAACCGGCTGCTGGGCATCGAGCTTCAAAGCTCGGGAGTAGTTTGCCAACGCCTGTCCGGTTTGTCCTGTCTGCTCTCGGAGACTACCGAGGGCCACGAGTGGTCTTGGGTCTGAAGGGGCAACACTGATCGCATCGATCAAGTGATTTTCGGCCCCGAGGGTATCTCCGTTCTCATAACACAGACGAGCGAGCTCAAGACGAGGCTCTGGGTCGGTCGGTCGAGCCGCGGCCCACGACTCAAGGCTGGCCACGGCCTCCGGTGACCGGCCCTCTTCGACCAACAGCACTGCCAGAGCCCGGTGGCAAGCGGTATGGTCAGGATTTCGACTCAGGCAGAGATGGTAGTACTGCTCCGCGAGCTGCATGTCCGCAGGCCGATTGAAGAGCTTGGCCTGCTGGTGATACGTCGCGCCAAGGTTGTAAAAGCTGTCCGGGTTACCCGGCTGCTTTACGAGCGCCTGCTGAAACGCGTTGGCTGCTCCTTGGTAGTTACCCTGCTGGTAGAGCTGCACACCCTCGGCATTCTCATTCCCGCGCATGCCGCCACAGCCTGTCGCGACGAAGACCACCGCGACGGCAATGCCGAGGCATCTAGAAGAGCAGCCTCTCGACCTCATGGCACCTGTCGATGTTGTCGCTGGCTCTCGCCTTGAAAAGACGGCAGACATCCTGCCGAAAGCGAGCGGAAGGTAACTCGACCCGTGCTGCCGAACAAGGTCAGCGAACATGCTGAGCCACCCTCAGCGGTCCCGAACGCTCTCAGAAGCTCACCTCAAGCGGCGAGGAGTTTCCCACTGGTCGACTGACAGGTAATAGCGGTGGCCTCCGCCGCATTCCCCCAGCCCCCCCGAAGGCCCAACTCAGCCAAGTCTGCCATGCGGGCCTCACACCAGCTGGCACTCAGCGATTGTTGAAGAACTTCCGCAGCGCTGAGGCAGCAGCGTCGCGGGAAGAATCGGAGTCATCCTTGGGGCGGGTGGGGAGTGTGCCTGGCTTCGACCGCGATTCCTTGATGGCGTCCACCAGTGAACCGCTCCGGGTGACCGAGGAGTCTTCCTGGGCGTCACTCCCAGAACCAGCTGAGCCCGCAGCCTCTGCCGTTGCCTCCTTGCTCACATCGATCGACGACTGAGAGGCATCTCCCTCTTCATCAGTCGAGGTCTCCGACATACGAATCGAGTGAGTCGTGCTCATTCCGCTGCCGGCCTCATCGTCCGCCATCAGCCATCGCGAGACATCCTCTTCGGAACGGTCAACATTCGGCATGACACAGGCGACGGTGAGCTCCAAAGATCCCACCCGCAGACGATCGCCATCATGCAGGACGGTCTTTGCCTCAATCTGCTTGCCATTCACAAAGGTACCGTTGCGGCTGCCGAGGTCTTCAACAGCGACATGGTCGGCCTCTTTGAGCACCTGGCAGTGGCGACGACTGACTTCTTCACTCAGTGGGCGGACATCGCACTCTTCAGCACGGCCGATTAGCAGCCTAGGCCGCTTCAGCACAATCGCGCGGCCTGCGCTCTTGCCCGTGGCGACGATGAGTTTCGCCTCCATGGTGTTTCCCCTTGGTGAAAGGTGTTCGTGCGGTCTCTCTTCGTCGAGAATCGTGCGAAAGGACCAACGGGGATACCCCCGCCTGCCGCCCCATCAATAACTCATCAATAGTAGCAGGAACACTCTCTGCTCACCAGCGTCGAGCGACGCCACCAGCCCCCCACCCTAACGGCGGGTGAGCCACACAGCCGAACGAAAGCGTTCCGCTCGCTCTGCGACACGAGGCTGCATCTGATCGTTTACAAACGGCCCAGCATGATGCACGGAGAGCCCCTGCGACTCCGCAACCCGCTCAAGCCAGCGGGCCACCAGGCCGACCGATGACGCCGCAGCCGCCCGTTCTCTGCTCGGGGGGCACAACGCCGCAAGCCCGACCAAGCTCGCTTCTGCATCAGGCGTGCCGGCAGCCAACTCCACCAGGCCAGGCCGGGTGTACCCTGGCCCAGCCTGATCGCACTGCCCAACGAGCAAACTGCCGTGCTGCAGAATGCTCCCGGAGAGCCGACGCTGGGCACTCCCAAGCACCTTGTGCGGCCCCACCACGACATCACCGATGGCTCGCCGGTCAAAGCAGAGCAGAGGTCCGTCCGGTGCGGACTCACCCGATCCACCGATGTTCCCAGCGGCAGCGGCCACCAGTCCCGCGGAGAGGCCAACTTCGCACAGGACCGCCACCATGGCCTGATGAAACACGTCGTAGAGCTGCTGCGGAGCACCAGCGAGTGGATGCCCTCGGGCCACCGCCACTGCGTAGGTCAGGTCGGTGCCGTGCAGAATCGCTCCACCCCCGCTCGGACGGCGGACAACCGCAAGCCCGGTCTGCTTCACGATGGGCTCTGCATCCCCGTGCTTCTGAAAGCCACCGAGTGACAGCGTGGGCTGGCTCCAGCGATAGAGCCGCACCGCCATCCCGCCAGTTGCTGCGGTCGCCTCGGCGAGCAGTTCATCAGTGGCCATGTTGACCGCACCTTCGGCAGGCAGGTCTTCCCAGACGGTGAACTCTTTGCTGATGGCCATCACGGGCAGGCCCCTCGACACGGGTCGGACAGGATCCAGACGCACTCTTTGCCAGAGCCCACCACAGGACTCTCTCCACCGAGTGGCTAATGCGTGCCTTCGCTGATCACTTTGTCGTAGGCAGCCTGGTCCATCAGGGAATCAAGCTGGCTCGGGTCTGACAGCCGAATCTTGATAATCCAGCCATCGCCGTAGGGATCCTGACCAAGGAGGTCGAGGTTGTCGGGCAGTTCGGAGTGAACCTCCACGACTTCACCAGAGCAGGGGGCATAGAGATCGCTGACCGCCTTGACGCTTTCGATTTCCCCGAACGACTCTCCGGCGTTCACCTGCGAGCCCACTT
>Ga0075475_10000268_pt1 | contig 23079 bp, 40 predicted proteins | sample DEB08_DNA_10_FD_76342 | JGI IMG/M metagenome (GOLD analysis project Ga0075475, IMG submission 76342) | Aqueous microbial communities from the Delaware River and Bay under freshwater to marine salinity gradient to study organic matter... | ecosystem: Environmental > Aquatic > Marine > Coastal ... | reverse complement strand
ACCTCTAGATCTTGCCTCTATCACTGCCTGGACAGATTGTTCTCTAATTAATGGTAATGCATTTAAAATTTCACCTCTAATACTATCAGTAACTGATGGCATTAAATTGATTGTTTGATTTACTGTTACAGATCCACCACCTAATGCATGATTAGGAATTATAGTTCCAGATCTTCCTGGAATGAAAAGCTCTTTTCCTCTCTCTCCTACCATATAAGGTTGTCCAGCAGTTACAGATCCTCCATCAGCTTTACCTGGTAATCCTTTTAAAATATCTGTAAAGACTCCTCTAACAGCTCCACCAATTGCAGTTCCAACTGGTTCTGTTATAGATTTTCTAAATGCAATTTTAATTATTTCTTGTCCAATTTGTCTTAATGTTTCAGTTAATTTCTGTCCTTCAAAAACTCCTCTTTCTAAACCTTGAGCAATTGTGTCTCCAAATTTTTGAGATGTGTCTCTTAATCTTTTTAATCTGTCTTCCAATACATCAAATTTATCTTCTGCATCATCTGTATTCAAACCAACAGTTTTCATATTGTCTCCAAGATCTTTAGATTTATCTGTAATGCTATTTATAGATTCTCTCATAAGATCAAATTTATTTACCAGTTCTGGAGATAAGTCTTTATTTAATTCTTCAAATGCTTTAAATTTTTTACCAGTTCTTAAATTTTCAATGAACTTACTAAAATCAAATAAATCTTTTACATTTTCAAAAAATATTCCAACATTATTTCCAGCAACTATTAAATTACTTGAGAATAATGCAACAGCTTCAGCAGTATCAATTAATGATAAAGCAAAATTTTTAGAAAAAGTTGTTGAGTCATCTAAATTAACTAAAAGTTTTTCTCTTAAATTTTCTGAAAGATCTAATAAAGCTGGAGTTAAATTAGCTACAACTTGATTTACTAAATTAAAAAATACTGTTTGTAATCTTACAACACTATCGTTAAAATCTTCAACTGCTCTTATTTGTGGTTCAGTTAAAGCTCCAAATCTTTCTGATTCTTCTGCAAAAGCTCTAAGTTGTGCAGTTCCTCCTTTTAATACATTTAATAATTCAACACCTCTACCACCAAAAATTTCTAAAGCTAATTTAGTTTTAATAGCTCCATCTTCAACTTGATTTAATGCATCTGCAACTAAACCTAATAAAGCTACCTGGTCGTTTTCTACAGCTAAGACATCTTCTTGGGTAATACCTAAAGCCTCTAAAGAAACTTTAGCCTCCCCAATACCTATTTTAAAATCACCAATGTTATCTGTAAATCGTCTAATACCTCTTGCAAAAGTTTCTAATTCTAATCCACCAACTTCAGATGCTAGTTTAAATGTTTGTAAATCTTTTGTAGAAATTCCAATTGTATTTGAAAGTTTACCAATTCTATCAGTAGCCTCTAAAGAATTTTTAACTAATAAACCAAGACCTCCAACTCCTAAAGCTCCAGCTAAAGCTGTTTTAAAATTAAATACAGCAGATGTTAAACCACCTAGTCCTCTTTTAACTAAACCAAAAGCTGATTTGGTTCTGTCAACTGCTGATATTGTAAATTTTAAATTATTTTGTGCCATGTTGTTTTAGTCTCGCTTTTTCCTCTTTTATCTGAAAATAGGCAATCCATCCATTAAATTCTTCAATGCTCATGGATTTAATTTCTGCTACTGATTTATGTAGTAATTCTGCTAACTGATATTCGTTATAAAGATCTGCGTTTTTTTTTAGTTTTTTTTTTCATCCATAACAGATGAAGTTCCACCAATTTCTAATCCAAGTTTCATTATTATTTTTGGATCAGCTTGAGTTAATAACTTTTGTTTGTCTTCTAATTTGAATGCCTTTTTATTTCCATCTTCTGTTAAGCATTTCATAATTAATAAATCAACAAAAGCCTCAATTGGATTATTTTGATGTTTTTCTACAAATCTTCTGTGCTCATCAAGATTTAATGGTTTAACAACAAAAGTTGTATTCCATTCAGGAACATCAATTGTTTTAGATTCTTGTAAACTAAAATGCTGAATAGCTTTATCAATTACTGACATAAAAAATTATTATGCAACAGTTCCATGAGTAACAGCACCTGTTACAGTAAAACCAAAAGATCTTTCTACAATGTCATTTACAGTTTCTGAAACTCCAACAGATGTAATTAAAGCTGTTGCTGAAATTTCTCTGTTACCAGTTGAATCACCTTCTGGATATAGATTTAAAGTTACTGAGGCTCCGACTGTCATTGCCTCTTGTCCATTAGTATCTGTTTTATCAAAATGACAAGTGATAGTTCCTGATGCCTCATTTAATCCAGAGACAAAAGTTTTAGCTGTATCTCCCATAGCTGTATCTTCAATGATATTATCTGTTTCAGTAATATCAAAAGATTTTACCTCAGCCACTAGATCTGTGCCGATTTTTACTTCACCATTATTTCCACTTACTGTTGCCATAACTACTCCTTTAAAGTTTTTGATGTCTTGGTCAAGTTTAAATTAATGCCTCAACATCAGATTGTGTGGTTCTATAAATTACAGTAAACACCAATCTAACCACTCCAATTGGTAAACTGCCTTCATTAGCTAGAGTTACCTCAGTTGAGCTAATAAAATGATTTTTGCATGTATTATTCAAAGTAATATCTGAACCCAAAGCCTCCTCAACTTCTTTAGCTATGGTGTCTAGGGTATTTTCTATATTACTATTAGCACTTGCAAATCCTTCTACTACTAGATCCATAGATCTCAATAAACTACCTACAGCATCAAGCTCTGAGCTCTCTGAGATAGTATAGACATTTAATAATGGTAATTTTGATTGTTCATTTGGATATATTCTAGAATTAAATACTCTAGTTCCAGTAGTCGTTAATCCAGTTAAAGATGTAATAACCTGATCTCTGATTGTTTTTCTTTGATGTGCCATTATGAAATATCCTCTAAATAAATTTGAGCTATACCAGTTCCATCTCTTAAAATTTCTGCAATTGTATAATTTGTAGAATTAACAACTACTGAGTCTCCATGAGCTAATGATGATATATCAGAAGTTCTACAAGTAATACTTGGTCTATGAGATGTAATACCAGCCTCTCCAAGTCCTAATGTTTCATCTGGTCTATCAAAAATAACATTAATTGTTGATGCACTACCACCAGTTGGAGTTACTGTCGCCTGGACTCCAAATTCATCCACATTAAAATAAACTGCTCTTACATCTGCATCTTCTACTGCCATTATAATAAGTCCTTTATCAAATTATTTAATTTTTTATTTTTTTTATTCTGAAGTATTTTTATCAGATCTTTTGAAAAAATATCTACATATTTTTCTTCAGTTCTAAGATTTAATCTAAGTTTATTATTATGAAAAATCACATGCAAGAGCTCATGTATAATTGTAATTAGTAATTGATCATGATCTAGATCTGTATTTACTTTTATTTTTTGTTTATCTAAATCAGCCTCTCCATCTATTTTTTTAGCCTCTGGAGATTTATTGGTTAAAGGTATGAGCTCCCATTTTTTACCTTTTATGTATATCTTGTTTGGGAGATCCATTTTTTTGAGTTTTCTTTTTTCTTTTAATTAATTTTAAAAAACTTTTTTTTAATCCTACTGCTCTATTCATTATTGAGCTTGTATTACCTAAATCTAATTGTTTCATGGTTTATCTGCCAGGAGCCGAAAGAGGGATCGGCTCCTAGCTATAGAGTTGATGATATTATTACGCAGTTTCGTCAATATCTTTACAAACTGCAAATGACTCGCCATGTCTTACTGCGATATCCATTCCTGTAAAGAAATTTAATCTAACTGTACCAGCAGATGATCCAGTATAAGGATCAACTAATACATCTAGACCTGAATAGTAACCTATCAATAAGTCTTGGAAGTTACCGAATACCATTGCGTGAGCAGTAGCCGATAAAGTTCCTTTAGTTAGGTTTTTAGGTAACTGACTTGATTGGAATACTTTATATCCATTAAGCATGTCAGCATTATCCATAACCATAACACTATCAGTAGATGCAACTTTAGATGTTTGTCTTAATTGATAAACAACTTCTGGAGTTATCACATAATTTAATGATCCTTTAAGACCATTACTTTGTGCAACTTCTTTGATCATATCAATTGTAGTTCCATAACTTGGAGCACCACCATTTGTTCCAATAGCTACTACTCCAGCATCACCATTTTGAATGATTCCAGAAGGTTCATTAGATCCACCACCATTAAGAGCAACACTGTCAATCTTAAGAGCGATTTGTTGAGTCATATCGTTTCTTACGATTTGCTCAATTGAAGGATCTGAGTTGTTTATAAGAACTCTAGATAGATCTACAAAACCACCAAGTGTTCTTTCAGTCATTGTAACTTGATCGAATGCCTGGTTAGTTTCTGATACTGCTGAATTGTCAGCAACAAAACCTACAGTTCCTTTAGTTGTTAGTCTTGGGATTTTAATGTCACCTTTAAGACCTCTGAATACAGTAGCTCCAGCTTGCTGTACTACAGAATCGTCTCTTAATGCATCAATAAAAAGATCACCTCTATGGGTATCTGGAGTTACATTTCCACCAGCACCAGCAGTTAGAGTTGTAAGATCTCTTTTGAATACATCACCAGGTACGAAAAATCCTCTTGCTGTTCTTCCAGTTCTTTTCTCAATCTCTTGAGAAACTTCTCTTTCAAAACCAGCTTTTGACCAGTCGTTAGTTAATGATGATCTAATTGCATTTGCAATTGAGTATCTTTTTTGTTCTTTAGAATTTAATCCAACTTCGTTTGGATCAGTTTCTAAAGGTTTAGAGTTACCGATTTTGTCTAAAACAAGACCTTTAAATTCAGCAACTGAGTTTCCATTTCTTACAGATGCATCAGCTAAATCTTGTAAGTTGTGTTTCTTACCGATCGCACTGATTTCTCTAATTCTAGTCATCTCAGCTTTTTGAATTTGATCCTTGTTTACAACATTGTTTTCAGTAACTTTATCAGTGTTAGCTTTTTCCATAGCCTTCTCCTTTATAGTTATTGTTGATTGTTGATTTAAAGATCTACCAATTCCCACAGTTGTATCTGCTGGAACTGATACCATTGAAATTTCTAAAGGTTTAACTCCAACTCTAAAAAAATCCCTTCCAGGGGATTTTTCCTCATCTTCATTATCCACTTTATCCATTTCCTTAATTAGATACCCAACAGAAATATTCTGCCTGATACCTGATTTGACATCTTCAAAGACTTCATTAGCAAGCTGAGATTTTCCGAATCTCGCAATGGCTCTGCCTTTGCCATCAACTATTTCAGCCTTTTCAATGACACCTATTTGAGCTTTTGTATCATGATCTAATAATAATGGAGCTCTACCACTGCTGATAAAACTCATATCACTTTTAGATACATCTATACTCTCAATTCCAAAATCTCTTTCAACTGGTTCATCTGACATAAAAGAAAATTCTGCTGTTCTTTTTTTATCGTCAACTTTTCTTTTGTTTAAGAATGCAGATCTGAATAATCTTTCAAAATTTTCTGAACGATCTTTTTCTTTAGTTTCTTTATCATCATGCATAGATTTTTTATTTTCTTCTTCATCATCCTCATGCATAGATTTTTCTTTTTCTTTATCCATGTTGTAATCTTTTTTTTCTTTATCATCTTCATGAGCTCCTTTTTCTTCTTTATCATCCTCATGCATATCTTTAGTTTCTTTATCATCTTCTTTTCTCTCCATGTCTTCTTCTTCACCATGTTTTGAAAATTTGATTGTTACCGAATTATCGTCTTCTTCAATTTTTTCTATGTGTCTTTTTTCTACTTTGTCATTCATATTTTTTTCCTCAACTTTTTTCTCTGGATGATCATCTGGTAATAAATCAGTATCATGTTTACCACCTTGGTATCTTCCATTTTTTAAGGCAAATAAAAAAGAATTTAATCTTGCATAAGCCCATTGTTCTGGAGATCCAACATTTGGTCTAACTGATGCTGGGTTGGTTTTATAAGCTCCAATCCCTCTCTCAAAAACAATAGTTGCATTTGCAACTGTAATTCTTGGGTTCCATGCCTTCTTTAAATCTTTAACTTCTTCATTGTGTTGGTCAACTTTATTTTTAATTCCTTTTTCTACTGCCTCTGAAAGTTGTCTATCTTTTTTGCCTTCTAATTTCTTAGTAAGCTCCAGGATAATATCTTTCATTCCTTGAACTCCTAAATCTGGATTAACACTTAACCATTTCATTAATGCAACTATTCCTCCAACATTAGATAGATTTGGTGATAGTTTACCTCCAATAAATTGAGATCCATCTTTTTCATGTCTAGCTGTCCAGGACTCTCTTTCTCTTATCTTTTTTTCTATTGTTGGACTCATAGTTCCATTTTCAATATGATCCTCCAGGAGTCTAAAAGATCTATTGCCTTCAATATTGCCTCCAGCTCTCCAAATCTCTGGAGTTTGTTCTTTTACATTTTGAGCAAACTCTAATGGAAATCTTTCATATTCAGAATTTCTTAATGAAACTTTTTTATCATCACCCTTTTTAGGAAAGTTAGTTGCCATTAATCATCCTCAGGTGTTTGAATATTATCTTGGCTCATAGCTCCAAATGGTTCGTATGATGCACTAATTTCAAAATTAGTTCTAAGATTTTTTTCAGCTTGTAATTGAGAATATAGATCTTCTGTATCTCTACCATAATTTTGCTGAACATCTTGAACACTGATTAATCCATTTTTTAATAATAGAACATTTGCTTGAGCCTCTCTTTGTGGATCTATCCAACTAAAGCCTTTGCCTACAAATCTAACTCTTGTAAATTTATCAAATTTAGCCATTGGTAAATTTAATTTATTTTTCATGATCGCCATCTCTAACCATTTTAAATAAACTGGTTCTAATAAATGTTCAGCCATAAATTTTTGCATATACTTATAATATTCTCTAGCCTCTAATACTGATTGTCTTAATGATGAATAGCTAACTCCTTCTAAGTCGTTAGCAAGTTCATTGTAAGGAACATTTAATCCACTAGCTATTTGTCTTAGAATTGTTTTCACAAAAGCCTCAAATTGTTGTGTAGGATGATTAGGATCAAATGTTTTAAAATCAACTCCACTTGGTAATTGTTCAAATGTTCCTGGTTCAACATTCATTAATCTATCATTCTTACCAGATGTCTCTCCATCACCAGTATAACCTTCTCCATCAGGTGAAGTAAAAAATCCCATCTTACTAGCTGATACTCTTGATGCTACTAATTCAGATTCTAAATAACCAGCTAATTGTTTTAATTGAGTGATCACTGGAGCTAAGAATGGAACTCCTCTAGATTGATATGGTCTTTCTTGTAAATAAATATGAATAATATTATCTGCTAATATTCTTCTTGTTTCTCGTCTTAATGAATTTGAAAAATTATAATCATAAGGATGTTTAGTAAAGACATGATATGCAACTGGTTTTCTATTTGCATCCATTTCAACACCCATTCTAATTTCATTTCCATTTCTTAGTGTCTCGTTTTTTTCCTCATCTAAATAATCAATATCAATTACATTTAATGAAAATCCAAAATCATTTTTAGCATTAGGTAACATTTGAATTAACACTTCACCATCTATTGCTAAATTTTCTATAACTAATTTTTGAATATCTAAAAATGATGATCTGCCATCTGCACTACAAATTCCTTTTTTACTCCAATCAGTAAAGTTTCTTTCTATTTGTGCATTGGCTACAAAATCTGGAGATTTGTCCTGGTCAATAACTTGAGCCTGGAGCTTGATACCCATAGATCCAATAATATTTGTTTTTAATAAATTAACATATCTTTTTACATAAGCATTATTTCTATGGAGATCTCTACATCTGTCTCTTAATTTTCTAATTGAAAATCTTATTTCTGAATCTGCACTTTGTGTTGAACCAACAAAATCATTTCTTAATCTGTCAATTAATGCACCTTCGTATCTTCTTTTATTAATTTTATCTTTTTTGAAAAATCTATCGTACCAAGCCATAATTAAAATCTCACTAATACTCTATTGCCAGAGCCTTGTCCTGATTTAGCTCTTTCAATTCTTTTTTCTCTTAACACTTCTGCCTTATAATAATCTCTCCATTTTAATAATTCATCTGGTGACATTTTTGTTAAAGATCTATTATTAATAGAATAATTTGCAACATCACTATCTGCCTTACCTTCTAATAATGTTTCAATTTTGTCTAAAACAATTCTAGCATGTGATCTTGGATCTGTTGTATTATCTGTTGCTATATTTTGTAAAATTTTAATTGTTCCTTCATCAACAGTTATTCTATTAGTTCCATCTTCAACTGTAATAATAAAAGACCAATCTCCAACATGGTAAGTTGCTGTTGCTGTTGATGTGAATGTAAATAAATAATCTGATCCATCTGCTGTTGCAGTGATAGTTATAGTATCAACTTTATGATCAAAGCATCTTGCTTGAAATTTTGCTGTGTAAGTTGAGTTTGGATAATCTGTTCCAATATCTGATCTTTTTACTTTTACTGTGTCACCAGCTCTAATTTGTTCTGGAAAATCTGATAGTGGTTCTGTTAATATGTTAGCCATTTTTTTTATTTATCCCATGAATTTATAAAATTATTCCTTACAATTGTTTTTTGCTTTGGTCTAGTTTCATTTTGATTTTCTTGTTCTTTTTGTTGCTTATTAATATTCATCTCAATTACTTTAAAATTAGGATTTAATCCCATAAAGCTAGCAAAAGCATAAACAAAACAGTCTAGAGCCTCATTGTGTCTTTTGGTTCTCTCATATACTCTTATTGGAGATCCTTGTCTAAATCTAGTTACTACCCTTTCTGAGATTAACTCAGCAAAATATTCTTGATCAAGTGTATTAGAAAATTTGATCAAGCCCTCCCTCCGAACTCTATTAAATATAAGATCCTTAGCAGAATCTACTCCAATCATAAATAATGGAATCCTGGCTGTATTATTCATGCTTGGTCTTTTTGGAAAAATAGCTCTATCTCCACTCATCCCTTTAATGGCAAAAAATCTTCTTGTAAATCTATTTTTACAATAAGCATAAACTGATTGAGTAAAGTGTCCTCCACTATCAATACAAGCTGAGGCAACTTTAATTCTTTTACCATCTTTTCTAGTGAATACCTGGTTGAGCTGTTTATCTAAACTTAACCAAAGCATATTAGTTGATGGATCTCCATTTAAAACTTCATGATGGATAACATGGATTATTTCATTCTTGGTAAATCCTAAATAACTAATATGGAGTGATGTGTCCTGGACATCCACTCCAGCAGTAATAATTAAAACATCCTCAGGAACTGTATCTTTATCAAAATCTTCTCTTTTAGATAATAGTTCGTTTTCATCTAAGCTATCTCCCTTATCCTCCCAAGTTTCACCTAAAGATAAATTGATAAATGTTTTTAATTGATCAGGAAATTTCTTAGCCTCCAGGAAAGCAGTTGTCATATTGGACAACTTGCTCCAGGAGGAATAAAGCTCAGATATATGAAAGCCAGCTACTCCATTAAATTCTGCTGTAGGTTCATAAATACCTTTACGAACTGCTCTCCATCTTTTTGGATCATTCCATAAAGTTCCACAATGCTCACAACAATATTCTGCTGTCTCAGGTTTATCTTTATCCCATCTAACATTTTTCCATTTTAAGACCTGGTACTCTCCACAATCTGGACATGGTACTTTGAAAAATCTTTTATCAGATGTTTCAAAAGCATTATCAATTCTGCATGCACCTTTAATAGTTGGAGTTGAAACCATAATGATTTTTGAGTTCCAGAATGTTTGAGATCTTTTAATAGCCAGGTTTACTGGATCACCTTCAGATCCAGCAGAGTGTGGGTATCTTGATACCTCATCTAATAATATAATTCTAACTGGTCTTGAGGATAAGGAACTGGAGCTGTTGGCTCCACAGATAGTTAAATGACCACCATTAAATCTTTTATGTAAAATAGAATTATCTCCATCTTTTGATTTTGGATCTCCAAATAAATTTGCAAGGATTGGATTGTCTCTAATCATTGGAGCTATTCTGTCTTTTGATAATGCTTGAGCCATTTGGAGAGTTGGCATTACATATAAAATTGGAGCTGGCTCATGAGCTATAAAGTATAATAAGATATTTAGTAAGATCTCTGTTTTACCAACTTGGGATGAGCATTTTAAAACAACTTGTTTAACAGTTGGATCATTGATGGCATCCATCATCTCTTTTTGATACCAAGCTCTTTCAACATAATACTTGCCTGGTTCTGAGCTCGCCTCAGCAGATAGGTATCTATATTTATTTGCGTACTGGCTTATACTCAATGGCTCTGATGGTTGGAACTCCTTCATTGCCTTCAGGCTGAGCATTTGCAGTTGGTTTGTTATCTTCAACTGGTTCAATGTCCTCTCCTTTACTTAGTTCTGTTAATGCCTCATTAATACTTGTTTCCAGGATATTCTTGCACACATTTATATCTGTCTCAGTTGACATAATTGGAGCAAGTTTGGTTGGAATGGATAGTAGCTTTGTTTTGCATGAAAGCACTAAATTAGTCCATTGTCTCTGAATGTCTTTTACTGGAACCACACTGCCTTTTTCTTTTTCTAGCTCTAGTTCCACTAGCTCTGCCTCAGCCTGGAGTTTCTTTTTCTTAATCTCATCAATTGGAATAACCTTGCCTGGTTTTTTATAGATCTGCTCAATTACATCCTGGAGTAAGTAGTATTGAAACTTACCTCTTTCCTTGACTGGCTTAATTCTTGCCAAATATTGACCTAGTTTTCGCCCATCTATACCTAGCTCAGTTTGGATCTGAGATGCTGTCATTTCTGATGGTTTATATGCCATGTGTAAAAAGCCTTGTTAAATCAGGGTTTCTGAGTTGAAATTTTTGTGTCTAAAAAGGACTCGTGGTCGCGCGAAACCCACGACAGAATGTTCTGACAGTACCTTTTATTTTTATCTAATTCTTGCACGACTTATTCTGAATGCTAATGCTTTGCCAAATATTTTTTTTAAATTCTTATCAACAAAACTTTTTGAACTTTCCTCAAATGGAAATGTTTTTCTAATTTTTACAAACTCTTTTAAAAAATACAATAGCTGAAGTTTACCTCTAGCTTTTTCTAAATATATTTTCTTATCTTTAATAAATCCTTTTGGGTTGTTTAGAATTTGTCTTGGTCTTCTGTTTGCTCTTATTCCTTTTGAACCTAATCTTATATTGCTAGTTGGTATTGCAACTCTGCCACCTCTAGCTTTTTTAATTCCTCCAGTAGCTGACTTTGTAATTACATCAAACTGCCTTCCATCAATTGTCTTTTGAAATACAGATGATTCAAGTTTTTGTTTAGTGGCTTTTTTAAATTTAAATAATAAATTTGGAAATCTTCTATTCCTAACAGTGAATGCTTTTGGAAATATCTTTTTAACAATATGATTCTTTAATTCAAAAGCTGTTTCATTTAAAGTTGACCTGGTTGCATTTGGAACCTGGGTTTTTGAAAATCTATTTAGATTTTTAGTAAATGATTTAAGATTTGAATTTATATTTATTTTTACTGTCATGTATGCTATGTCTTAATTTATCTAATGTTTTGGTCAATACCTACACTTTAGAATTATTCTAAACTGCATTTGCCATTTATCAACAACTCTCCATTGAAAATAAAACTTGACCAATTTGAAAATAAGATAAAATCAAAGTCACAAACTTTATAGAGTTTGTGACTTTGACTTTTTTAATCATAAGTATTTCCTTAACTTTTTAGATCCCTCTAGCCTAGCTAGATCATCTACGATTGCTAAAGTAATTTTATCTTTTGCATTCCTTCTAGTATAGATCTCATAAATTCCTTTACCTTCTTTGTAACCATTCTCATATAATCTTGCATTGATGAAAGTATGTAAGATGGATCTATTAACAATTAGCCAATGCTTTTGTAATTCAAAACATATATAATCAGCCTTCCCTTTTAGCCAGCCTGGATTACCTTTAATATCAGTTCCTTCAATCCATGTGTAATCATCCTGAAAGCTAATATCTAATCTGCTAATTCTTTTTCTAGCTTTGACATCAAACTTGAGCTCATGCTCCATTGAAATAATTGGTAATATTCCTTTAACATCCCAATGCTCAAATCTATTTTCATGAACACTTGCCTCTGACCAATTCTTTAAATGTTGATTAGCAAATTGTTTCTCAACTACTGTAAAATCTTTATACTTCATTTCCCCACACATCCCAGCCAGGAGTTTTTTGCCTAGCAAATAATTCTATTCTTGGGAGATCTCCACAGAGCTCCACTATTCTGTCTCTGATTTCATCAGGCTTTTTACTATGTTGTTGTCTAGGTGATACTATTAATCTTCTAACAGATTTTGATTTTCTTTTTATGGTTCCTTTTTTTGCTAATAAACATAATTCCTGATTTGCTCTAGTCCACCATCCCATCCCTATAAAATAATTACTATTATTTTTATTTGTTTTTACCCAATTAAAACCAACTGTTGAATATGTAAATCCCCAATGTTTTATTAAATCTAAACTTTGAGGTAACATCTGATCTAAAACCCATAGAAATAATACACAATTTTTATCTGCAATATCAGGTACAGGAAGTTTTTTTATTTCTTCAAAATCCATTACTGGATAATGTCCTAATGTATCTGGATTCCTACCTCTACCTTTTTTACTCCAGGTTACATGATTCCATGGAGGATCTGCATAAATAATATTATACTTTTTATTTAGGTTTAGCATAGCCAAGAATTTGTTTGAATACTCCATCCTCATAAATCAAATGTATTTTTACATCATCACCTGATTTAGAATAGTTTGATTTAAGTCTTGTAAGTTCTCTGGTGCCATCTTCGTTTTTGTCCATGTACCATAAAGATCTTGTTGCACCTTGCCAGGCTGTAGAACCTGAGAATTTATGAGCACTCATTCCTGAAACTGATGGATGTCCTGAGATTAAAATTGATACTCCAAGCTCAGATGTGAGTTGACCTAGAACAGCTTTCATAAAATAGTTTACATGAGCTCTTATGATCTCTGATCCACCAAATACATCTGATAATGTATCTAATATTAAATAACCTATCTGATTGTTTTTGATAAAATTATAAAGCTGATAAAAGAATTTACCTTTTTTTGGCTCACCATTTTGATCAAAAGTAATTAATAAATTATCATGTCCAATCCTGGGAGTGATGAATAAATTAGAATTATTAGACATCATTGCAAAACCAAATTGAACTTGCTGTTGTCTCCTGGAAATCTCGTCTTTATCTTCCTCACAGAATACACATAATGTTTTAACAGCTTTAGTTTTAGATCCACAGAATGGCAATCCTTGGCTTATGTGATTAGCTAAAGATAGTAAAAAAGTTGATTTACCAATACCACCAATTCCATAAATGTTAGCAATGGTTCTTTCCATGTGCCAATCCTTCCAGATCCAGGATCTTTCAGGGATCTCATGCATCATTAATTGATTAGCAGTGTATGTTTCTATTTCCTCTGCTGATATTTGCTCTGCAAATTCTAGATCTAAAACACCTTCATTAAATCTTTTTAAAACATATTCACACTTATTCTTGAGCTCAGTTTCACCTCTACCTTCTTGCTCTAAAGTCATTCCTGGTCTTGCCTGAGCTTTTTCAAAGTATTCTTTTTTAGAGAATGCAAATAATGTTTCAAAAGATAAGTTATTATCCTTCTTGAGTTTGGCAAAATTTTTATAGACTATTTTTTGCATTAAAGTTTCTCTGCCATCCTGAACTTTGCCAATAATTTCATTGGTATTAATATCAGATGTGTTTTTAATCATTGGAGTGACATTGCCTTTAATCCTTCCATGAATTAGATCTAATAAATTCTTTGATGGCATGGATGGTTTTTTACCTGGATCAATAAAGTTGTAATCCCTGGTAGGATAGGCAACTACAAATCCTCCTCTGCCTCTAATATCTATTCCTGGAGCTAGGTTAGTGGTGTTTTTAATTTCTATGTCCTCAGGTTTTCTAAAATAAAAATGAGTTCCACCTCTTGGAGTTTTAGCTTGTAAAGTTTCATCAAAGTTATCTGGGATAAGATTTTTTAATTGTTTTAGACTTTCATAACCATTGATATTTTTTATTTGATCATAATCAATATCCACCACAAAAACATCATCAGTCCTAATTCCAATTTGGTTAGCTTTACCAGATCTAAAATATTCAAATATTTCTTCTGAGTCTTGTTCTTCAATGTTAGTCCAATCTTTTAATATTGGTCTTTTATTGTTGCATGGAATAACAATAAAATTTTTGGCAATGTAGCTTTCAATTGCATTTTTAAAGCTGTTAAGTTCTGTATCGTCTAGAGTTTGATTTTTGATTCCTATATTCATTATCTGCTTTCTCCAATTTAGATTTAATTGATTTTAAAGAGACCTTATGCTTTTGCATCAGTGGAATATCATCCACTTTATGCATTAAAGTCTCTAGCTCTGTCCTGGTCACTTCCAGGACAATGTAATATTTATGATTTTTTTCTAAGCTCATATTTTTTTAATTAGCCCAGCGATTTTTAGATCGCTGAGCTTGGTTATTATTAACTAAAAAGGAATATCAGAGCTCTGAGACTGAGAGGCATTTTGTTCAGTTCCCAAAACTTCAAAACCCTCAGGTCTAGTCATTTCTTTTAAAAAGACAAAATTAGGAATAGATAAATTCCTTGTTTTATCTCTTTCAGAAACTTCCAGTTTGATCCCTTCATATTTAAAAAGAAATACAGTATCTGATTGATTAGATCTGTTTTCTAGCCACTGAGCTACAATCCTTTGAGCAGATTTGTATGTAGCCACACCATCAAAATTAAATAATCTTGTACCTAAAATTGAATTAAAGCATGGTATTTCTGCAAATCGTCTCCAAGGTTTTAGTTCGCCATTGGCATCCATCATTGCTGATGGCTGTTGAGCTGGAGTACAAGCTCCATTAACCCAGGCATCCATCTTTTTTTCTGGTGGTGAGTTATCACCTTTAAACCACTGAAAGCCAGATTTAATATTGTTAAGATCAAATGCAATCTTAGTATCTAGATCAAATTTGAACTCAACTTTTTTATTATCTTTGTCATTACCCATGAAGGCATCTTTGGTTACCTTGTAACCGATATATGGAGTAATTTTTTTCTCCACATTTATATTTGAACTATAATTTGGTAGTCCACTCATAACATCAACTCCTTGTTGTTATATTGTTTTGTCATTTTTTAAAAAGTGTGCAAAATCCCTAAGCAAATGACTCAACTTACAGTTTTGCATTGCAACTAGCTGTTACAATTCGTTAAATTTTAATTCATTAATATATTCTTTGTCACTTTCCATGTTCCATTGGAATATATTATTATTAAGATCCTTAGCCTTCTTAACAATTTCAATACAAGGCTTATCATGATCTAGAACTAACTTTTGTAGTTTGTTCGTGTCCTGAAGGATCCTCTCCTTTAGATTCATACAGCTTACCTCCTTCTATTTCATAAGTGATCCTGTAAAGTTTTTTGCTATCTAAATCCTCAATTAGATACACAAATGGATCATTTTGAAATTTTGTTTTAACAAGCTCTTTTGCCTCCTGGTCATCATGAGCCTCAACTTTAATTTCTCTGTAGCTTTGCATTTCAGCAAAGTTCATTTTAAAGATGTACTTTTTTTTAGATCCCACCATAAGCCTCAGTTCCAAAATAGTTTCTATATTGATTTTTAACTTCTGCCTCTAACTTATCTGATCTATCCCATTTTTTTGATGGATAAATTAATTTGTAATAATCATCTAAGTTATCAAAAGTCTTACACACATTTTCTATAATCTTGATTGTGTGAACTGCTGTCTCAAGACCATAGTAAATATCTTCTCTAGTCATTTCCTGGATGTCATATTTTGTTTTTGATGCTTTAACAAAAATCATTTTCTTACCAGTAAATTTATAATAGATGCCACCTTGGATTCTATTATCCATTTCAATTTGTCTAATCTGACTGGTGGCTTTCCAATCAATTACCATGTCTTTAGTTTCCATATCAGTAAAACCAAGTAATGGTGTTGAAGTATCTTTTAATGTTGCTGTATGTCTAGTTTGTAATTTGAATGGTTTATCTTTTGCCAGCTCCTGGTAAGCACTAAATAAATTTCTAATTATTCCTGGAGCTTTACCTTTGCCAATCATTTTTTCTAATTCTTTTTGTCTTTCATCCTCAGTACAATTTTGAAATATTGTATTAGCAACAAATTCTTTTTCTGTAATTTCATCAACTTGATCTGGAGTTATTTTTTTTTCTAATAACATTCCTAAAACTTTTTCTGAAACTTTACCTCTCTCCAGGTTAAGATTAGATTCATCTTTAAAACCCTGGAACATTTTTTTGCATTGTCCAACTGGATCATTTCTAAATCCATTTATGCTTGATGGTGATAAATATTTTCTACCGAATTTTTCTAATGGTGATTTCATTTTTCGCTTTCTATTTGTATGAATGATTTTTCTTTTTCGCAGTAATCAATAATCTTATTTAGATCTGCTATAGGATTATTTTTATTTTTATAACGAACCAAATATCTAACTAAATTTGATTGGAATGAATTTAGTTTATTTAATTTAATAAATAACCATGGCTCAATTAAAAAATTTTTATAATGATCTCCATTAACTTGTTTTGGATCTTTGCATTCTTTTAAAACTTTAATTATTTTTTTTAAATTTTTTACATTAATCATTTAAAGCCTTAACTAATTTTTGAAGTGTTTCATATTTTGGTGAAACTTTATTTTTTTTAATTCTGTAATAAGTTGATTGGTGTACTTTTGATGAAAAGCAGAGACTGTCCACACTTAGTTTTTTTTGTTTTCTAAGCGATTCGATTTGCTCAAATTGTTCTTTTAGGCTCATGTTTGCCAGTTGCATAAATGCCATGTTTTATTAACTAAGCATTTTAAGGGTTTTTACAAGCCTAAATTACTTGCATGCATGCGAGGATTTGATAAATTAAACCCATGTTAAAAATTAATGATCTTGTTTGGTTAAAGCAAAGAGATTTTTCTGGTGGTGATACTTGGACTCTTGGCAGAGTAAAAGGTTTCACTAAGAAAATGATTAAGTGTGAGGATTTAGCAAGACCAGAAGTAAAACAAAGCAAAAATGGTTTTGGTAATTTCAAGCCTAGCAATGTCATTAAATTAACTAAAAAACAAAAAAAATATATAGGAGACATGTATGACAAAAACTAATGTTGAAAAAGTAAGTGTTAAAATGGACATTACTTTTAAAGATACAAATAAAATACATTGCAATAACCAGGTTGAGGAATGGTTTTTACAACAATTTAAAAAATCTGGTGCTAGTGAATATGTAGAAATTAATTCTATGAGATGTGATCTATTTGATAAATATAAAAGTTTAACAGATGGATCTATTCAAATTGCAGATGTTATGACACCATTAAAAGATCATGATATTTTTATAGATATTGAAAAAAGATCTAAAGTAAAAAAACATTGGTCAGATCTTACTATTCAAGAATGGTACGATTATAAAAATGGCAATTCCAATATTGAAATTATTGAAGGTAAATAATGAATATATTTTCAAAATTATTTTTTAAGTTGGAAAAAATTATGAGCGATCTTTTTGGGATCGCTCTAATTTTATTGATAGGAATTTTACTTGGTAAATTTTCTATTGCAGTTTTATCAATGTTATTAGCTTAGGAGGATTGATGAGAAAAAAAAGAGGAACCTGTGGAGTTTGTACTTATCGTTTTACTTTAACTAAAAATAATTGTTTGAGAAAACATGGTCATAATAATGAGCCAGCTAATATAGGTTGTGGAAAAAGAATAACTGGTTTTTGTAAAGGCAGTGGATATTTACCTACTGAAATTTCTAATGAGTCTTTATTAGTTGCCAGAAATATAAGTAGAAAAAGATATTTAATTTGCAGAGACAAATATGGAGTTAATGATTTTTTTACTACTATTTATTTTGATCATATTATTAAAGACTCAATCAAAATAAAAAATTGGAAACCAAAAGAGGGAGATGGTAATGTTACAAATAACTAGAATAGTTCAAGATGATCTTAAAAAATCTTATTATGTTGAAGGCTTAGGTAAGTATCTTGTTTGTAAATATCATGATGATAATCATTATGTTATTTTTAAAAATACAGATAAAAATTATCTAACCAATTTAACATTTAAAACTTTAGATGATGCTTTACAAAATTTGCATGACAGGATGATTGATCATTCTGTTTATTCAGATTTGTGTAAAGATAAGCATGGTACCAGATCTGCTTGCACTTCAGATGATGTTGAGATTTTCAAATATGGAACTGAGGAAAAAATCAAAAAACTAATGGAGACTGTTTAATGGCTGATTATCAAATTAATAAAAGATTGGATGAGGCTAAGACTGGTAACTACTTAATTAAAGTTACCAATATTGGTCAGTGGAGGCAGTCTAAATTTTGTTCTTATGAATATTATGTGACTGTTAAATACCTAATCACAGATGTAAACAATCCTAACAGAACCACTGGAGTTATGGCTCCAGGGTTCGGAGCTAAACCTATTGAGCTGAATAAAAATAGGGAGGATAGTTTTATGTTCTTTGATTTTCAAAATTTTGATGATGAGTTGTTTAACAAATTATCAATGCGTATGAAGTGGATAAATGAAGAAGGCTATTACTTAAAAGAAGGGAGGAAAAATGGCTGAACTAAAAGAACCTCATTTTGAAATTATTGATTCCAATAAAGCTAGAGCTCATGAGAGAGCTAAGAAGGATCAGGAAAAAATGAGGATTGAGGTTAAGGAATTTGCAGAGACTTGTAATGTTCTTGATCTTCAAAAAATGTTTTTATTTGTAAAAGATCTTAGGAGGAAATCATGACTTTTACTTTTGAAAATGAGATGAAAAAGCTAACTAACAAATTGGAGGAATCAGTGGCTGATAAACAAAAGATCTATGTTCTTAGATATAATGAATATTCCTTGGATGGAATGTTTGTTACTGCCTGGAAAAAAGTTTCAATTAGATCTAATAATTTTGACCAGGCAAAAGAAATTGGTGATAACCATTTCAAAGATAATAAAAACATTAAATTCAGAGAATGCATCTGCACTAGCAATGATGTTGGATTTAATGAGTTTTATGGTGATGTGCCAGTTATAAATGTAAATCAAAATGGAGTGAATAAATGAAAAAAATACTTTTGATTTTAACCTTATTAGCTTTAGCAAATTGCTCATCATATAATCCTTTATATGATCCTAAATCTTCCATTAATGGAGGTAAGTTCTTTTATGATGATCTTGAGGATTGTGAGACTTTGATTAAAAGACTTGAAGGCTTTTTTGAGGCTGATATAAGATACAAGAGAATTGATAAGTGTATGGAGCACAGAGACTATTCAATTCTTTAAGTTCCCTTCCTATATTCCTGGAGCCTTTAGTGGGCTCCAGGTTAGAATTAATATTCCATATAACAATTATAACAAAGCCTAGTTTTTTTAGATAAGTCATCAGCTCTAGCTACCAAAACATAGCTATCACTATTTGACAATTCCTTATTACACTTCTGACAAGATCCGACTAAAAAAGAGCTTGGTGGCTTTTTGCTTTTTCTTTTTGGTTTCATTTGAAAATATTACCTTTCCATTTTCATCAACATAAATAATTCTTACTCCTAATTTATTTTGTATAGATTTTGATGGTCTATAAATCAACTGACCTTTTTTGCATCTGCTTTTTATTTTAGTTTTGCTTACCCATGAGCTCTTTCTCCTGGAGCCGAACTTCACATCATAAAAAGAGATCTCACCAGTTCTTTTGTTTAGAACTAAAATATCAATAAAGCCTAATCCCATTAATGGAGTGAATACCATGTTATCTTTATCTTTAACAAAATGAGCTATAGCTGTGAGCTCTGACAACATTCCTTTTTGTTTTGGGCTAGTGTTCTTCATGAATTTTTTCTGGATCTTCATTACTTCTATGAACCTCTGCTAATAAACAATAATTACAAACTTCTTTTTCTGGAGTTCTTGGATCTTGTTTGCAAGATGCACAATAAACAACTGTTGCTTTTTTAAGTACGATAATATCATATTCATCACTCATTATGGACTCTCATAAAGCATTTTAGAAAATTTCTTTTCATCTTTGAGTTTCTTTTTTAAATTTGCATTTTGCTTTTTATATTCCTCTATCTCTAATTCTTTTTGATCAATTATATTTTTATATCCCTGGATAGCTTGCTCATGTTTTTTATTGAGCTCTTGTATTTCTTTTTTTAATTTTTCTATACTCATTATTTAGCTTTTATAATTTTTTCAATAGATTCTGATCCATCTATATTAGTAGTTATTTCAGCCTCAACTTGTCCACACATAAATTGTTTATTATTCATTTCCATATTTCTCTCAGCCTCTCTTTTCATTTTTAAACATGTGCTAAGACTGTCCTGGATTCTGTGCTCAACTAATGAACCATTAATAAAAAGACATAATGCAAAAACTAACTTGATCATTAATGAGCTCCATTACCATTACTAAATTTAATATCTCTTGTTGCATCTTTTAATTTTTCTACATCTTTTTTTAATTTTTCAATTTCTTTTTCAAATTGTTCTAGCATGACACCTGTATGAATATTTTGGTCTAAAAGTTTTTGATGTTTTTCTAATTGACCTGACATGTATTCAATTAACATGAATTGCTCCTGGTCAATTGGCTTTTGAGCTGATGCCTCCAGGAGATCTTGCTGTTGCAGTTTATCTGCTGTCTCCAGGTTGTTTAATCTTTCAACAATATTAAAATAAGCGAATAGTCCTGTGCAGATTATAAAGATTAATCCTAAAAGATTTCTAATTGGTAAACTTAAAGTTGTTGAATCTGACACTCTCATTTGCTTGCTATCTTACCTTTATTTGTACCCTTCTTAATTACATATTTCTGAGTACCATGAGCTCCTGTCTCAACTTCTTTCCTTAAATATCTAAAGATATTCATCTCTTTAAATTTTCTTTCAACTTTTTTTGCAAAGCTCTCTAATGTTTTAGTATCTCTCATTTTTTCTTAACCTTTTTTTTAAGTTTAGGCTTAGATCTAAAACAATCATCCAGCCAATCAAAGCACCAATCTACTCCAGCAAAAAAATTATAAAGAAATTTGTCTAACATAAAATCACTGTTAGCAGATTATTTCTTTTGGTCTAGCTACCTTCCTTGACCTCTATATGCTTTCCTGGAAAATTTTTTATTAGGGTTTTTTGAGTGTCTTCCTGGTCTTTTTCTTGGAGACTCTTTAACATAATTGGCAACTCCAAATAATGGCTTTTTCTTAGCCATTATTTATTACCTTTAAATTTTTTAACTGTATTCACACCAAAGCTAGCACCAACTATTGTAAGTATTATTATCCAAAAGTAATCACTAGCATATTCTAAGATCTCCCAGCCTCTAAGCATAGACTCCTGAAATGCTGGAACGAAATGTGCTAGAAAAATTAAACTAAATACCACAACTAACCATTCATCCTTGTATGAGCTCTCTTGTTGTCTTATTTGCTCAATTGAAATACTTTTAGTTGCCTCTATTTCTTTGGCTTTAATTATTTTGTCTTTTTCTAATTTATGCTGAATAGCACCAATAGTTTTATTGGCAATTATCTTTGTTAATGGATTATTAATTAATTTTAATAAATGAATCATTCTACTACCTTGCCATCTTTCCATTTCATTTCTGGTAAACCATTGGAATATTTTTTACCATCATAAGTTAAAACTTGTTTTCTGTTAGATCCTTTTTCATTGTAGCTAACATGAACCCAACCTTTAGATCCATCATCTGGAGAATAATACTCCAGGATTAATTGATCAAAATCCACATTGTTTTGTAGCCAGTAAGCTATTTGAATATTTGGAACTCCAGGTATTTCAAAATCCACAGCTTGTCCTTTAGCATGCTGAGAAGTCTTTTTAGATCCAATAGCCTCGCACAATTCCTCAGATCTATAGCCTGAGCTTATTATAACTGGCTTACCATCAAAATGAGCTCTAGTTGGCTCTAAGATCTCATAACATAGATCCTCTAAGTTTTTTATATCACCAGCTCCAGGCTCGTTTTTGATACCTCGCCTGGTCGCTGTCATTGACTTGGTAAATTCCTCAAGTTTAAAATTACGACTAAGTTGCATGATTAAAATTTATTTAGATTTGTTATTTGGTCAAGTTATCCATTCCATTTAAAAAAGCCTACAATGGCAGTTATCAAGCCACCAATAAAAAATAATAAACCTACAGCTCCCTTGCTTTTGTTTACATCTGCTTTTAATTCTTTAATATCTTTCCTCATCTCATCCATGGTTTTAAACAAGGTTTTCATTCTTTCAGCACAAACTTTTTCATGTGAGGATAATCTAAAACCCACCATCTCTGATGGATCTATTGTTTTTAATCTGGTTCTTTTTTTAACTGTCTTTTTCATTGATCATTACTTCGTTACAAAAATAAGTTACATATAATTTTTCATTGTTTATTTGTTCCTCTTTTAACTTAGCGAAATTAATGGTCAACTGTGATCCAGCAATAACACACTCTGTCCAGGTGTGATAAGCTGGTTTAATTGTTGCTGTGTTGTTACAAAATCCAGTGATGGCTGAGCAAATACTAAAAGCCAAAATGAATTTCATTTTATGGCTCTGTAGGAAATTGAATATTTCTTACATCCTCAGCAGTCATGCTTTCAGTAACAGTTCCTGGGAGATCTCTTAAACTTTGTCTATATGTTTTAAATCCAGCAGATAAAGTTGAACCAGTCTCTTTAGCTTTAATTACTTTCCAATCATCTTTAGCAAGTAATCTGTCTCTCTTTTGTCTAAGCTCAGCAACAGCTCTGTCTTTAGCACCATTGTTCCAAGCAGTTTCTTCAGCTTGTCTTTGTGCGATTTCCTCTGGTGTTAGAGGTACTTGTATTCCATTTACTAATTTGTGCATAAT
>Ga0075475_10000267_pt1 | contig 23092 bp, 20 predicted proteins | sample DEB08_DNA_10_FD_76342 | JGI IMG/M metagenome (GOLD analysis project Ga0075475, IMG submission 76342) | Aqueous microbial communities from the Delaware River and Bay under freshwater to marine salinity gradient to study organic matter... | ecosystem: Environmental > Aquatic > Marine > Coastal ... | reverse complement strand
TAAAGGCGAAGTTGGAGACTGTACTAGGTCTCGCAACTGGTGCGGGTTCTACTGTTAAGAATGAAGCCCTAGCGAGTGCTGAAGAAGCACCGCCTTGGAACACTGCATCTGAACCAACAATCGTAGCCGCTCCTGCCCCTGCCCCTGCAGCGGTCGCGACCGAAGAAGACGACACTCTGTCGTACTTCGCACAAATGGCAGCGGAGGACTGATACATGGATACTAACGCAATTATTTTAGCTCTTGCGGGACTGGTTGTGTTTGGTCTGATCTACCGATCAGCATCAAGCAAGCCAGAGAAGACGACAGGTGGTGGTAGTTCACCTTCACCTTCACCTGTGCCGAACCAAGAAGAGTTAATGGCACTCACACGAGCGCAGTTAGTTGAGATTGCTGAAGGATTAGGTGCGACAGTACCTAAGTCTCATTCGAAGACTAAAATCGTTCAGGGAATTATCAATCTATCAAATCCAAACTAAAAGTAAGGGGACATCAAGTCCCCTTTTTCTTATCTGCGTGTTGGGTTGTATGGATCGTATGTGTCGAAAGGAGAAAGGTTTCCGGTAACGATAGACGTACCACCACCTCCGCCTCCAGAAGAATTGTTTTGAGTACTGTTGTCCATGATGACAACCGGCGCATTATTCTTAGTCTCATTATTCTCACGAATCAATGTAGACATGTTGTTAGAAGATGTTGGAGAAACTCCCATAGAAGAATCTGACCCAACACTACTTGATAAAGATGTTCCTTGAGATATCATTCCTATTTTTTGAATAGATTCCATAGAGATGTCTTTTAGACCCATAGCTTCGCCTTTGGCGCTTTCGAATCGCATTTCTTTACGACCATCGAAATATTTCTCACCGATTACACCACCATTCTCCATGGCATCAAACATCGGTATTGAGAACGCGACTACATCACCAAGCGATATTAAACGTTTCTTTATGTCTTTCATATCAACGTTTTGAAGTGTGTCTAATGCGCCTGCGAGCTTACCAAAAGTTTCTGCGGCTGCACCCACACTTTCCAATTTTGCAGAATCAACATCGATATCATTTAATTTTGAAACGGACTTTGCTGTTCGCGCAAAGATATCGTCTTCGTCGTCTTTACCGAATAAACTTCCTACCCAATCGCCAATACTGCTGATCCAATCGGCACCTAGAAGTAAGGCCATTCCTCCAGCTAATGCTGCAATGCCCGCGCCTACAGCAATAAGATTACCACCGTTTAACTCAGATAGAGGACCCAATCCTTCCGCTATGTTACTCAACATTGGTACTAGTCCGCTACCGTCAATTCCTAATGCTGCCGCACCATCGCCTATTCCTGCGAGTGCAGTAAAGAACCCTGCAAGACCAACACCCATAGCAGGCAAAAGAATTGCCGAACTTGGGCCCAATATCCTAGACAGTGCGAATAGTCCGCCTAATGCAACCAATGATTTTCCTGAGAATGAATTAAGACCAGAGGCGAGAGATCCCATAATGGTCGCAAGACCAGCGCCATCTATATTGAGGAGTGAAGCACCTTTGTCTCCCAGTGCAAGTCCCGTAAAGAATCCAGACAATCCTAAACCGAAGAATGTCATTCCCATGGCACCTTTTATGCTGCCAAACTTTGCTCCCACAGCGGCCGCAACGCCCATCGCAAGAAGACCCTTTGTAGGGGTCATCGCAAACGCCTCACCCAAGGCGATCATGTTTTTCTTGGTCGCCTCCATATCGGTGTTGATAAGTGCCTGTGCTTTATCACCTAGAGAAAGACCTGTGAAGAATCCAGCGATACCAAAACCCAGACCTGCAAGTCCTGCGAATAGTTTCATACCCACACCAAGACCGCTACCAATCGCGCCAGCAAAAGCTCCCGCAATCTTGCCGCCACCGCCGCCAGAACCCGAACCGCCTCCAGAAGAACCTGCACCGCCGCCAGTATTTGTGGCGATTTGTTGTAAAACCCTCACAAGTTCGATGTGTTGGTCTTTTTTATCTTTTTTCTCTTCTGATAGATCGCCAGGCTCGGGCGTGACTGCTTTTATCTTTTCTGCAACCTCAGTTACCTTTAAACGATACTCTTCAGGACTAACATCTCCAGCGGTTAGGTATTCTAATTTTTGATCAAGCTTCTCTGTAAACTCATCTAACAGTTCGTTCTGCTTTTTTATTCTGTCTGCTACAGTGCGAATGCTCATTTATTATCCTTTTTGTTTCGCCCTTTCGTTCTTCTCTTTAATATCATCTACTAACAATGTCAAGTAGATTTCTCTCTCCCAAGGTATCATGTGTTCAACTTCGTCTAATGAGTAATTGAAATTGTTCATTAGTTGAAAGTTGACTTGATAATAGTTGGACAACGTTTCATGAGAGAGGTTTACTAAAAAAAATCGTCGAGTCCTCTCAGTGTTTTGTTATTTTCAGTACCGCAAGACGAACAAGTAAACTCTACGTCTTGACACAATGCTGGGATGTTATTTGCAAACTCTGATATCTTTTCAAACTGACTTGAAGTCATAGACTCAAGGAATGTTTGGATGTCTTCATTGGCTTCGTCTTTAACAGAGAAGTGCTCTTCTTCAGTCATTACAGAATCCATGCATGTAATGATTAACTGTAAAAGCGTTTCGGTGATTGTTGGACTGTCAGATAGATTTTGATTTGACAGAAACTCTCCGTATGTAGGATACTTCATTTTAACAGATACTTCGTCAGTTATCTGAATAATTTTATCAGCAACTTCTCCCTTTACTTCCACCGTATCTAACTCTACCGACACCTCGTTTCTTTCCGTACAGCTATCACACGGCATTGTGATTGTTGAAGTCTCACCGACCGATTTGGCACGTATCTTAGTGAACATGTAATCGATGTCGAATGTAGTCAGAGAACCATCGAGATCGTCCTCAATACAAGATTCTATGGTGCGAACGATTGCGCGAACAATATCTCTACGATTCTGGGCTTCGAATGCAATCAACAGGTTCTTCTGTTCTTTGACTAGAAAAGGTCGGTATGTGACATTCTGTCCAGTAGACGGAATTGTCATCTCGTACATAGGTGCCGAGTTAAGTTTTGGTAATGCCATAATGTATCCTATAATTTAAATTAAACCACCAAGGTTGAGTCCAATGCTTGGTTCTAACCCACCTCGTTCATCTTCAATAACTATCCAGTCTGTATATGAAAACTGGACACTAAATTCTACTATCTGATTTTGTTCATTAGATAACTGAATTGAATTTAGTGAAGTAGGGAAGGCTTCTATTAGTTTTACACTGTATATAGATTTCCCCAACACATCCAAATTCAAATCTAAAGGTCCGATATCTATCCCAAATCGCGCAACAGGTTTCTTTAGTTGACGAATGACGATATCTTCCACATAATCTTTTTTGTATCCCACCACTAAAGACCCCTTGGGTTCTTTGTATAGGATCTTAGATCTCCAAGTGTCGAAATATTTTTTTATCGAGTAGTCATTCGGCATATAGAAAGTCATCGTCACGTCTTCTATGACGAATCCATTGGCGACCTTTTCTTGGTATAACCCTATAGACCTATCTAGGGTTGTGATTTGTTTTCCAGGCAACGACACATCTTTACATAACACATTCAATGTGCGACCGTCAGTTTCCCCCATAGGAGGCAACTCAACCAAAAACTGGTTGTTCATAGCCATACCGCCCTTGGAGATCAACTTGCTTTTTAATTCTTCTATGCCTGCCATTAGTCTGTTATCTTCTGTCTGGAGTCTTTATAGACTGCGCTGATACTTGCCTTCTCGAACTTCGCGGTTGGTAAGAACGTTGCGATCTCCCACTCTGGCGCGGGTACCATTGCAAACTTACTCTTGACGTGTTCGTTTAAATAATGCTTGAAACACGGCTTGAAGTACTTCAGTTTCGCAGTTCTTGCCAACAACTCATACGACATCTTGAATCGCGTCGAGTCGTTAAACTTCTTATTTGTTGTAATGTCCATCAACGCGTCTAACATCTTCGCACGTAGAATCGGGGGTAGGTAGTGAAGGTTCAAACCATAGAACCCACCTTCGGCTGGACCAACCACAACCACCAACGGAAACGTGTCGTAAAACGGCAACGTCTCTTTGTGCTTCGGATCATAGAAGAACATGTACATGCTACCTACGATCTCTTGACCCGTCTGCTTTAACGGGTCCTCTTTCATCAAAGACTCGCGATTAATATTCTTAAGATTCTTAATCTTCTTTCTGAACCACTCACGGGACTCCTTAGTTCTTGGAGTAATCCCAGCACGAAACGCCTGCAGTTCTAGGTTCTGAAATATGTTAGACATGTGCGCTTCCGTAAAAATTCTTAACTGTATTTATACGCGTTTTTTCTTCTTTTTGAACGGAGGCAATTTCTTGAGTGGTTTCTTAGATCGTAATGGCTTGGGCATGATACCCATTGCGGTGAGTTCTTTCTCTGTCCAGATCTCAAAGTGGTACCCACGATCGTCTGCGTACTTCTTTGCGGCTTTCCACTTGGACTGGTTCTTGATGTAGGTCATTCCCTCGTTCAGAAGTGTACGACGCGACTTGCCTTGCTTGCGTTCAGGACGTTTGGTTTCTTTATGAGGTTTGACTTCGACAAGTACAACGCGACCAGACTTGTACTGAATGACGAAGTCCATATAGTATCGGTGGGGTTTGTTGTCGGTCTCACATATATAAGGTATGATCAACTCTTCGGACATCCACTGTACGATGTCTGAACTATCATCACACCACTTCATGACGTGACGTTCCCACATAGAACGATACACAACGTTGTTCACGTCGCCTACGTACTTCGCTGAGTTCTTTGGCTTGTATCGTCCTTTGTAGGTCTTCATTCGGAGTTCGTGTATAAATAGTTAAATCATATTTATAGACACGAGATTTTCTCATGGTAGATAACAAGAAAACTGGCCCGACAACATTAGGAGACTTAGTAGGAGGAATTAGTTATTCCGAATATTCTTCTGAATACCTAGACGACATGATTGATACTGTTGCTCCAAAGCCCAGCGCCGGCGAAACCATAACTTGCGAATTCCCATTAGATCATAAAGATAGATACGGTGCTTGTGTTGTGTTCAAATTGAGGGCAGTTCGAGGAGCCTCTGTAGATGGGTCTTCTTTTTTAGGAGATCTTCTGAACTCGGGTAGTTCAGAAAAGAGGGAGTTAGGTGAGGAATCTAGAGAGGTGCAAGCAAAAATAGACTCGGGAAATGGCACTGAAGCAGACGTACAAAGAGTCAAAGACATAAAAACAGAGGTTGCCGCGCTTCAACGCAAAGAAGATCAAAAGAATTCGGATAGTGAAGTAAAATATACCGAGAGAACAGTAGATTATAGAGGGATCAATATAAAACTATACCTGCCTATCTCGTTGCAGCAAAATGACACGTTTAACATAGCAACCCCTGAACTGGGTCAGTTAGGTGCAGCTGCGGCCGGTCTTTTTTCTAGTGGAAAAGGACTCCTTGGAGGCGTTGGTGGTGCTCTAGGTAAGGGGTTCTCTTCTATTGTTGACCTTGTTACTGGACAACTTGCTGGCGATGCTGCAAGATTAGGTGTGGCACAAGCAGCTGGAAGAATACCTGTTGTTGGATCAGAGATAGGGCAGGCCGCTCAGATCTCTGGAGCAGTCGCAGTTAACCCAAATGTTAGGAGTGCTTTCCGTGGTGTTTCTCTAAGGGAGTTTGCTTTTACATTTAAATTCATTGCTAGGTCTCATGAAGAAGCTAAACAAGTAGAAAAAATTATCAAGTACTTTCGAGTCTACTCTTATCCAGAATCAATAGAAGCTGGTGGTATAAGCGCCGGATACAAGTATCCAGACATGTTTGAAATACACGTTAGGCATGAACCTACAGGAAAACGCGTGGGTACTAAAATCAAAGATTGTTTCTTAAGGTCTGTGTCTACTAACTATAATCCTTCATCGATGTCTTTTCATGACGACGGTCGACCAGTAGAAATTGATTTGTCTTTGAACTTCATTGAAGAGAGCACTCTATCTCGGAAAGATATTATTCAGGAGGATGGTTACTAATGTCATACTTCAAAAAATTTCCAACTTCGCTATACACATTCGCCAATAACGAACAAGCTATAATGCAGAATATTTCTGTGTACGCTGAGGTTTTAGATGAAGTTAAAACGAACAGCTCGTTCTACAAGAACTATTACATTCGTAATGGAGACCGTGCGGACAACCTTGCGTTTTCTCTTTATGAAAACCCAACTTTGCATTGGACATTTTACATGATGAACGATAGCCTGCGTGAACAGGGATGGCCTCTGGACCACGTAGAAATCGTTAATAAGGCGAAAAAAGATTTTCCTCATATCGCATTAACAACCGAAGATTTGATTCCGAGTTCTTTCGGCGTTGGGGTTACTGTAGAAGCAACCCAGTCTTCAGATGGATCACCTTCTCATGCTACAGGAGTAATACTGTCGGTTGATTTGGACCTAGGACAACTTGTTATTGAAACGACCAGTCAAGAGAATTTTAAATCAACAGACATAATAACTGCACAACAAACTATGGACCAACTACAATTAGTGTCCGTTGAAGATCAGTATCTAGCTGCGCATCACTATGTACAAGACGGAGAGTTATATACAAATAAGTTGGACCTTTCTCCAGACCCATACATAGAAGTCACCAATCTAGAGTTTTACATACAAGAGAACGATAAGTTAAGAAATATTGTTGTTCTGAAACCTAATTCCGTCAACAAAGTTGTACGGTTGTTTAGAGAAGCGATTAAATAATAATGAGTTCAGTAAAACCATCCCCTATAGAATTTGCAACAGCGGTTACAATCGAATCTGTAACGATACATACCGAGATTGCTCCGCCTGTGGAAATTGCTGCTGCGGTTACGGACATCGATGTTTTTGAACATATTGATAAACCTTATCTAACAGCTGTTGTTGGTTTTGTTGATTTCGAAGATGTGGTCGGACTCTTAAACCTAAGTGGTGGAGAGAAGGTGATCATAGAATTAAAGGCGAATATAGAAGAAGCCTATCCGGTTGTAAATAAATTTTATATTGACAAAATAATGTCTTCCACTAAAGTCAGCGACAACGAAGAATTTTTTACCCTACATTTAATTGAAGATATCGGGTTTGAATCGAATCTTATGAATGTAAATAAACCATATACAGGAAAATCGACTGAAATAATCAAGACCATAGCGAAAGACTTTTTAGGGGCTGAGGTCGATATAAAAGCTAATGTTGTTCAAGACATGAAAGTCATCGTCCCCAATCTGACTCCTATTGATGCTATGTGTTGGGTAAAAAATCGAAGCACAACCTTTGAAGGATATCCAATCTACCTCTACTCTACATTAGTCGATAATAGTTTACAGATTTCGGATCTGCAAACAATATTGACAGAACTATCGATGAACTTTGAAGAAGGGCAAGAATATACACACTATGAGAGTCAGGTAAATCTTGGAATTGATAAAACGGCCCGTCGAGTCATCAAGGGATATCAAAGTAAGGATACTTATGATGTTTACAAATTGATTGATTTGGGATTACTAGGGGCAGAACACCAATACCTTGACATAACGAAAAAAGAAGGGAATGATAGGAATTACAATTTCATATTGGATTTTGATATGGATGTCATTAAGAATACTTTGGATAAAGACACTTCTTTAACAGAGAAAACAAAACTTATCTTTGATAAATCTCGACATGATTGGTCTTCCGGCGATTCAAAAATAAACTCTCGAAAGATTACTCGTATAGGAAGCGCAAACGTCTTTAATAATAAAAACTCCATATCTCAAGGAGAAGATGTTCCTGCATATAAACGTAATGAAATTAGTCGAACTATCTCTCAATTATTAACCACAGACCCTATAACTTTTGTGGTAAACGGAATAGATTTTTTCAGCGGCATAAAAAGCTCTACGATAGGAAATAAGCTGACAATTAAGTTTTTGCGTAATACTAAAACCGGAGACCCTCAAGAATTATTTGATTTTAAAAAATCCGGAGATTATATAATTTTTGCTTGTAAGCATTCGTTCACAACAACTGATTACACACTAACATTCTCTGGTGTTAAGATGTATACTGATGGTGTATCATGATTCCTCCAGCGTTTGTAGATTTTTATGGTGATCAAATCCGATGGTTTATCGGAACGGTTATCAATGTAAAAGATGATCCACTAAAGTTGGGTCGTGCACAAGTACGTGTGTTTGGAGTGCACGATAACACTAAAGAAATTGAAGATGCGGACCTACCGTGGGCGCAGGTTGTCGTTCCTATCACACAAGGAATACACGAAGGTAAAGGACAAAATCTTGGCCTACTAGTAGGCACACAGGTATTCGGAATCTTCTTGGACGGTCAGAACTCGCAGTTACCTATGATCATCGGATCGGTTCCAAAGGAAGGGGACACAAACGAAAAGGCGAAGGCAAACTATCCTCTTAATAAAGTGTATGAGACTGAACGTGGTCACTTCAAGGAGTATGATGACACCGAAGGTAAGACCCGTATCAGAGAACAACATAGATCGGGCACCAATTACGAAATGCAAGACGATGGTACTCGTAGAACATACGTAGTAAAAGACGACAGCCTTGTAATTGGCGGAGATCATTTCACCGTAGTCGTTGGTAATGACGAAGTGAGTGTGACCGGCAATGTTAAAATCAATGTCACTGGTAATGCATTGATCGCTGTAAAAGAAGATGTTAAGGTTACATCTAATGTTTCTATTGACTTATCCGCTCCAAGTGTAACCGTTAGAGGCGACACAGTTAAACTTAATTCATAGGTAATATAATGACAGACAACATACAACAACTGGATTCCGATGATGGGTTAAATGTAGTACAGATTGACGGTACTGTTATCGAACCTATGCTACCGGCATTCGATAAAATAAACACCAACTTCGAAACTGTACTTACAGACACAACCGCAGATGCGACTACCAAGGCAGACGCCGCAGAATCAGCGGCGAAAGCCTATGCTGATGGAATCTTATCGGCCGAAACATCTGCCCGTGATGCTGCAGACACTACTCTGCAGAATAACATCGATGCGGAAGTCACTCGCGCCACATCGATAGAGTCTGGGTTACGTACCGACGTAGATTCCCTACAATCACAAGTCGCCGATAATGACTCTGACATTCTTTCTTTACAAGGTCTAGTAGGTGGTGATGTCAGTGATCTACAATCTCAACTCGATTCGGAAGTTGCTCGGGCCACTGCAGCAGAAGGTGTTAACGCTAATGCGATTGCGACAGAGAAGACTCGCGCAGAAGGTATCGAAGCTGGTCTACGCACTGACGTAGATAGTATACAGGCGCAGATTACCGCAAACGATTCGGACATCACTGCTCTACAAACCCTACAGTCGGGCGATGTGTCTGGTTTACAAAGTCAATTGGACGCCGAAGTTACTCGCGCTACTGGTGTTGAATTTGGGTTACGTACCGATGTAGATACTGTAACAGGTCGAGTCGATACACTTATAGGTACATCCCCAGAGACTCTGGATACGATTCAGGAAATCGTTATTGCATTCGAAGATGCTGATAGTGATCTGCAACAGGTCATCGTTAATAACTCCAGCCGGTTGACGACTACAGAAACTGATATTGATGCGGTAGAAGTAAGAGCAACCGATTTAGAATCTCGTGCGACTACAACAGAAGGTAATGTAACATCTGTACAAGGTGAAGTCAATACTCTACAGTCCGAAATGAATGCGGTAGAAAGTCGTGCTACTTCGTTAGAGACAGATGTCACTTCGTTAGAGGTTCGTACCACAGATCTAGAGACAACGGTAACTCAAAATCAATCAAAGGTCGGTACGGGTACATTTAACACTACTGCACAAAACAATGTTGATGCAGTCAATGAGGTTCATGGTGAACTAGACGCAGTTGTTGCTCGTGTAGATGGACACGATACTGTTGTTGCCGATCTACAGACACAGATCACTTCAGAAGTTACTCGTGCGACTGCGCAAGAGTCAACAATCCTTTCAGAGTTAGCCGCATCAAGTGGTGTGTTAGACAATCAAAACAGTTCGGGTAACCCCATTAAACTATGGACGGGTACCCAAATTCAATATTCTGCATTGACACCAGATCCAGATACACTGTATTTCATCACAGGTTAATAGGCATCACCTATGCCAGTCATTAACGGGTCGGACAATCACAACGTTCTGCTTGGCGATCAACCGATCGTCGAAGTGCGCCTGGGTGATGAACTGGTATGGTCAACGTATGTTGCATTTTTGGGCAATGAACCAATCATCGAAATTCGATTGGGCGATCAACTTTTGTGGGCAGCTTCGATCGCTGCACCAGCACCCGAACCAGAACCAGAACCAGAACCGATAGTAGAGATAGAACTTCCTACTCTCAACATCAAACCCGTTCCTAACTCTACTATCCCTGCTCTCAAGAAAGAAGATAAGGATCTTCTTGAGTCTCTTTCTTCGGGCGGTCTATCTATAGGCGGCATTGTCTTACCTGCCCTTGCATTGCCTGCGATCGGCGGCATACAAATACCGTGCGAAGGTGGCACATTACCTACCCGCGCCGATATCGTTAACGAGTTCAATAAACTGGCACAGATACCAAGCAAGATACAGGTATACATTGATTCGTTACCAGATATCAAGGCGGAACTAAAGGCAGAGAGGACTCGATTAGAGGCAGAGGCTAGAGCGAAAGGTGAAGAACTAGAACAAAAGTTAGAAGACCTAGTCGAAGATGAGATCGCTCAGATAAAGGAACAGTTGCAAGGTATCATCGATCAGGTCGAAGAGATCATGGAGTTGATTGGAGATATTCTATCCCCGTACTGGAAGAAGGGTCAGGTACGTAACTGGCAGAAAGAGGCCGACGATGCGTGGAATGAACTGATACAAGAATATCATATGTTCATTCCTGCGAAGATGCTTGAAATGATCTCGAAAGTGATACCGATCGGATTCAATGTAAACGTTTTAGGAATAAGTATCGACGTACTTAAGGTCTTTGAAGAAGAGGAACAGACTCGTATTATATCACAGATCGAATCTGAAGTCGATAAGTTCCATGCAATGATTCCTGCAGAGTATCAACAGTTCAATGCTGAGTTCGGCGTGAAGTGTGACGAATGGAGAGCTCGATGTACATGGCAATATGTCAAGTCGGAGATCGTCAAGTTCTGTACCAAGACATTACACGAAGCGTTCGGTAAATTGATAGACAAGTTCAAAGAGATATGGGACGCGTTGGGTCTGCCTTCGTTACCTGCACTGTTAAACTTCGACGTTGAATCTTTCATAAGGGCTCAGATAGAATCTGCTAAACAGAAAGCCGAACAATTCAAGACGGACGCAATCGCTAAAGCGGGGCAAGTGCAGTCAGACATAGAGAATATGGATCAACTCATTCAACAAGAGATTGACGACCTAGATGCCCAAATAGACAACTTCAAGAAGGAGTTTGAAAAAGAACTCAAAGATGCCGAGGACAGAATAAAGAACTTTGATTTGCAGGCAGAGGCATATAGTATGATCATTGATCAATTGGAGGGTGTATCTCTATTCGGTATGTCTTTACTTGATGTGATCGGTGGTAATATCGATGAGACTGTGAAGACGGCTGAAAAAGACATTGACAATTTGATCAAGGCTGCACGTGATTTTTCTGCGAACTGGGAGAAAGAACTGCTGAATGTATGGATCAAGAAGATCAAGTCCTTCCTAGATGCGATTGGTCTGGGCAAGTTGTTGGACCTACTGACACTGACATTATGCGATGTTTTGCCAATGATTGGCATACCTACTTCATTTGATGTAGAACTTCCTGTATAAATACAACAAAAAGAGTTTAATGTAATGCCAAGCGTATTTTCTACACAAGACGGAAACCTTCAGAATAAACCGATCACAGTAACGGTTGATCGCGAATATTCAGACATCGACTGCACGTTTGCCGCAACGCCTACAACTAAAGCGCTGTATAAAAAGACAGACGCTGCAGCGGTTCGTCAAGCAGTTAAGAATCTACTGTTAACAAATCGTGGATCTGTGCCATTTCGTCCTTACTATGGGGGTGGATTAGAATCCCTTTTATTTGAGTTGTCGTCTGTATTAGATGAACGAGATGTTGAAGATACAATTAGACTCGCGATTAAAAACGAAGAACCACGCGCAGAAGTACGCGAAGTTACTGCGCTATTTAACGAAGATACTTACTCCCTCAGTGTAAGGCTGGTGTTCGCTGTTAAAAATACGCCTAAAGTCGTCACTATGGATTTAACTGTTGCAAGGTCAAGGTAATGTCAATTAACACATCTGATTTAGATTTTAATGATATCAAGTCGAAATTAAAAACTTATTTAAGAAATAGCGGCGAGTTTGAAGACTTTGATTTCAATACTAGTGGCATATCCAATATTTTAGATGTGCTTGCTTATAATACGCACATTAATGCATTGGTAGCAAACCTGTCGATTAACGAGTCTTTTCTTAGTACATCTCAGATAAGAACTTCTGTTGTTGGTCATGCGGAATCGTTGGGGTACACTGTCAAGTCTCGTACTGCCGCTCGGGCTACTGTAGATCTTGAAATAACAGTAGAAACTCCTCCATCAACCTTTATTTTGAGTAGAGGATCAGAGTTTTTTGCCAACATAGATGATGTTGGATATAGATTCTTGACAGTAGAAGATCACATAACCCAACTTGGGAATGATGGTAAGTTTACTTTTAATAATGTACAGATAGCAGAAGGTAAATTTAAAACACGCACGTTTATTGCAAATCAAGCTTCGAATGTAAGTTATGTTATCATGGACGAAAATATTGATACATCCACCATATCTGTTCGTGTATATGAGAATGGGTCTTCTACAAACTATACAGTATATCAAGACTTAAATACTGTGACTACAATCGATGACGATTCTAAAGTGTACATGGTGGGTGAAACACCAAGCGGAAACTATGAAATATTCTTTAGTGACGGCAATATTTTAGGCAAAAGACCAACGCAAGGAAATGTTATAGAGGTGTCTTATATTTCAACAAGACACGTAGAAGGCAATGGTGCAAAATCATATTCATTAAATGGCGTCGAAGGAGCTGTGATAACTAGTTCAACCCCCTCTGCAGGAGGTTCTGATCGTGAGTCTTTAGATTCTATTAAGTTGAATGCACCACGATCGTACACCACACAAAATCGATTGGTCACCGCAGACGATTACACGGCATTGATTATGGCGAAGTATTCTAACTATCTACGTGATGTGATTGCGTGGGGCGGTAATGATAACACTCCGCCAGAATACGGAAAAGTCTTCGTCAGTCTAAACTTTCAAGAAGGTGTGGATGAGAACATAGTAGAGACCGAAAAAACGAGAATACAAAATGAATTGGCTGTTAATCTATCGATCATGTCCATCGACTTAGAGTTTGTTGATCCTGAAATGACTTATCTAGAAATTCAGACCGTATTTAATGTGGACGCATTGAAAGCGAACAAAGCACAGACTCTAGAAACTGACGTTCAGTCTTTGATCAACAGTCACGTACAGACAGAACTATCAACATTCAATTCTACCTTCCGTCGTTCAAATCTACTTACACAGATCGATAATCTATCGCCTGCGATTTTAAACTCGCGCATGGCCGTAAGGGTACAGCAAAGAATCCCTGTAACCGAAATGTTGACCGAACTGAATGAGAAGAGACTAGAAGAAGGGTTGGGACTTACTGATAAGATAGAACAAGACTTCCATGTAAATTTCCCTGTCTTCTTGGCAGAACCAGACAAAGACGACCACACAATCACATCGTCGGTGTTCAAGTCTAACGGGCAGAATGTCATCATCAAAAACAAACTAGGTTCAACCAAGTTACAATTATTAGACATGGATAATGTTGTGAAGATCGATAACATTGGATCATATGAACCAGCGAGAGGCACAGTAACACTTAACGCATTAACCGTTGACGAAAATAGTTACGTCGATGATGTTATTAAAATAAGTGCCACTCCAGCGAATCAGAGTACAATTGTACCTTTGCGAAACTATATTATAACACTTGATTCGGGTTTGTCAATCACTCGATCTAACTTAGATACAGGCGCAATCAAGGTTGAGTTGTAATGAGAGTCAATCCCAAATTCCACCAGTCAAAAGTATCGCAGGTTCTACCTCAGTTCTTCCAGTCTGAGTATCCGCGACTTATTGCTTTTCTCGAAGCTTACTATGACTTCGCGGGAGAGGAGACTGCGTTCAAGGTAATTCAGGATTTATTCGATATAAGAAACATTTCAACAACCGAACTAGAACATCTAGATCTGTTGTTACGCGAGATCAGTGACGGTCTTGATACAGATTCATTTGACCAAAATTCGAATGCCGACCCACGATTGATGGCTCGACTTCTATCTCGATTCTACAAAGCAAAGGGTACGCAACTATCTGCGGAACAGTTCTTTAAGGCGTTCTATGGTGTAGACGTTGAAGTCACCTACCCAAAAAGAAACATCTTTCGGTTGAACGACAAACCAAGAGGATCCCTAATTGGACCTAGTTCGTTGAAGTACATTCAAGACGACAAACGATATCAGATCTTCTCAGTTCTTTTAAAAACACCTCTATCGTTTTCTGACTACGAAATGATGTACAAGAAGATGGTACATCCGGCTGGTTTCTATCTGGCTGCAGAAACAGAGACGCAAGGGTTCGGCGAACTAGACCTTATGGCAGGTCTGACGACTGATCCATTAGAAATACCTAACTACCCAGTCGTTCTTGAAACAACTCAGTCCGGCAGTCTCACTCCGACATACTCTCTACTCGTTATGGAAGAGAACGATCCGGTCGACGCACGTACACAGGCACAGAAGGACGATGGTACAGGTATTATCGTTAGTTCGATTGAGACCCTTGTTAAGTACGACACAATTACATTGCAACAACTATCCGACGACTTTGGTACGATCGGAGAATGGGCTGGTGTGAAACCACCTACATTAGATGATGGTACACTTGATCTATCACAAACCTACGAAAACCTAGACGCAGAAGAACACGGCGGGTAAAATGACAAGAAGAATTCTAAACACAGGTGGATCAGCAAACGACGGTACGGGAGATACACTCCGCGAAGCCAGCGAAAAGATCAATCAAAACTTTCTAGAACTTTATCAGATTACCACACTAGGTGGTGATATTACACTAGAGTATTTGTCTAACTATGTGACAAATGCTGTGGACAGTGCCATGGATGGCGTCGATCTGTCTGGCGTAGTCGCGAATCAGAACTCAATCACACTACTCGACACGCGTGTTACACAACACGATACTATTCTAATTTCTCATGATTCTGAACTAACTAGTCTTGTACAAGAGATACAAGATATTAACACACTTATCGATAATACTGCGATAGGCGAACAAGGTCCACAAGGCGCTCAAGGTCCGACTGGTCCACAAGGCTCTTACGGATATCAAGGTGGCGTTGGTGAACGAGGACCTCAAGGTGAACGAGGACCTCAAGGTGAACGAGGTATACAGGGTAATGTTGGTGAACGCGGCGCTCAAGGAGAGCGTGGTGCTCAAGGTGAACGAGGTCTACAAGGAAATGTAGGTGAACGTGGAGCCCAAGGCGAACAAGGCGCACAAGGTGAACGAGGACTTCAAGGTAATGTTGGTGCTATCGGACCTCAAGGAGAACAAGGTGCTCAAGGTGAGCGAGGTCTTCAAGGTAACGTTGGCGAACGTGGCGTTCAGGGCGCTCAGGGTTCTCAGGGCGTTCAGGGTCTTCAAGGAAATGTAGGCGAACGTGGTGCTCAAGGTGAAACTGGATCTCAAGGCGCAGCTGGTGTGCAGGGTAACGTAGGCGAACGTGGTGCTCAAGGTGAAACTGGATCTCAAGGCGCAGCTGGTGTACAAGGCAATGTTGGTCCACTGGGTCCACAAGGACCACAAGGCGTTCAAGGTGCCATCGGTATTCAAGGTAACGTAGGTGAACTAGGACCACAAGGTGCTGCCGGATCTCAAGGCGCAGCTGGTGTACAAGGCAATGTTGGTGAACTAGGTCCACAAGGCGCGGCAGGTCCACAAGGTGAACGAGGACCTCAAGGTAATATAGGCGAAGTTGGACCACAAGGTGTTGATGGTCCAACAGGACCAGCAGGACCAACAGGTCCTGAAGGAGATCCTGGCCCGAAAGGTCCAGCAGGAACTACTCCTGGCCCTCAAGGTCCGACAGGTCCTGAAGGAGATCCTGGCCCGAAAGGACCGGCAGGTACGACGCCAGGACCACAAGGTCCGACAGGACACACAGGTGATCCTGGCCCACAAGGTGCAGCGGGTGCACAGGGTCCAGCTGGTGCACAGGGTCCAGCTGGACCGCAGGGTTCGCAAGGTAATCGCGGTTCTCAAGGCGAAACAGGATCTCAAGGTCCAGTTGGTTTCCAAGGTGCGCAGGGACTTGTAGGGTCGCAAGGACCAGTAGGATCTCAAGGTCCAGTTGGTTTCCAAGGAGCACAAGGTCTTGTCGGAGCACAGGGTCCAGTCGGCGCACAAGGTGCTGTAGGTTTCCAAGGAGCACAAGGTAATGCTGGTGCTCAAGGTGAAACTGGAGCACAAGGTGCTGTAGGTTTCCAAGGTGCCCAAGGTAACGCAGGGGCACAAGGACAAGTAGGCGCACAAGGTCCGGTCGGATTCCAAGGCGTACAGGGTAATGCTGGTGCACAAGGCGAAACAGGATCTCAGGGTCCAGTAGGTTTCCAAGGCGCACAGGGTAACGCAGGGGCACAAGGTGAACAAGGCTCTCGTGGCCCTGTGGGGTTCCAAGGCGCTCAAGGTAATGCTGGTCCTCAAGGTGAACAAGGTTCACAAGGTCCAGTAGGTTTTCAAGGGGCACAAGGTCTTGCTGGTGCTCAAGGTCCGGTAGGTTCTCAGGGACCTGTGGGGTTCCAAGGTGCCCAAGGTAATGCTGGCGCTCAAGGAGAACAAGGCGCACAAGGCGCAGTTGGTTTCCAAGGTGCTCAAGGTAATGATGGTGCTCAAGGAGAACAAGGCGCACAAGGTGCTGTAGGTTTCCAAGGAGCACAAGGTAATGATGGTGCTCAAGGTCCGGTAGGATCTCAAGGTAACAGAGGTTCACAAGGTCCAGTAGGATCTCAAGGTAACAGAGGTTCACAAGGTGCTCAAGGTAATGATGGTGCTCAAGGTCCAGTAGGATCTCAAGGTGAACAAGGTTCACAAGGTCCAGTAGGATCGCAGGGTAGCAGAGGTTTACAAGGTTCACAAGGCGAAACAGGATCGCAGGGTAATGCTGGATCTCAGGGTCCAGTAGGATCTCAAGGACCAGTAGGGTCTCAAGGTGCAGTAGGATCTCAAGGACCGGATGGTGCACAAGGCGATGTCGGGCCTCAGGGATCGGTCGGTAATCCAGGCCCTCAAGGGGCGCAAGGTGTTGCGGGAACTACCGGACAACAAGGACCAGTGGGTGGATTTGGTAACGCGGTATTGTTCAACACATCCACTTCATTCCCGTCAAACGTAAACGCAACTGCTTCTTCAGGAATTAAATCATTCCGTACAGTAGATCAAATTTTCATTGGTGACGTTTGGTGGCATATCAATACAGGTCGAGTATTCAGATCAACGCAGAATGTAACTGGATCAGGAAGCGCTATCTTTACAGAATTGACTAATAACCAAGGATTTATCGATATGAGCGGTATACTAAATACAGGTAATGCACCAAATGAACGTATCGAGTTCTCATCAACATCGATTGATATTTACGACAACGGCAATTCGTTGAGGGTGAAAATCGGTCAGTTATAATTTTTTACAATTAGGTTTATTATGTTCACAGTGATTGATAATTTTTATGCAGATCCCGATTCAGTTCGGGATTATGCATTAAGTAAAGAGTTCAATGTATCAGGCAATTATCCTGGCCTACGTACAGAGACATGTACGAACGAAGGCGGTTACATTGACAATATTAAGTCTACATTAGAAAACATCATCGGAAAGAAGATCACTTACTTTCCACTCGATGATTACAACACTTCTTTTCAATACACAACCAAAGACGCAAAAACGTGGATCCATCACGATAAGATGTCGTATGCAGGTGTTGTCTACCTTACGCCAAATGCTCCTCTCGATTCAGGAACCGCAATTTACAAACATCAAATAACCGGCATTATGAAACATGGTCCGGAATGCCCAGTAGATTTTAATGACTTCGAATTAGTAGAAGGCGAATGGGATATTGTGGCTGAAGCAAAAAATGTGTATAATAGGCTTGTAATTTACGACGCGATGTATTATCATAGAAGCGTAGTGCCTGGATTCGGAACCGACCAATACAACGGTAGACTGTTTCAAACGTTTTTCTTTGATGTAGAGTAATCATGAAGTTAATGACAACCTTATTGACATCTAATGATGTCTCTAAGTTAGAACGATTAATTCGATCTGTTCAGGGAGTTATACGTATCGCCCCCGTCGAATGGGAAGTGGTGATCGTCGTGAACAGTATTCACGAAGGTTACTATGAAGAAGTACTGAAGATAGATCAACCGTTTCGAGTAATAAACACCGAGAGTAACGGTAAACCCGGCCGAGGTAAGAATGCATGTCTTGATGTATTCTTAAAGAGTGATGCGGACTATGTGTCTCAGATCGATGGAGATGATTTTTTATACCCGTCATATCTACAATCTTTGTATAATCATGTCAAACACTACTCGTGCATTGATGTATTGGGCGTGATACCATGTGACTCTATTTGTGACTGGGAATTAAAAGCAGGTCACTATTGGTGGGTCAATGAAAAATATCACGCAAGTGTTTGGGGCACATCGATGTGTTCGCCCAGCAATACGTCAGGGCCCGGAGTGAGTCATCTTTTTACAGATGATAGACCTGTGTCGATAGATTTCATTATGTTGCAGAGTCGAAAGTCGGCACAACACAGAATGAATGAAGATATAGGTAATGGTGAAGATCATGCTTACACTTATAAATTACTGAGTGAACATCAAAAAGGAAATCTATGTTATTTCTTATCAATGTCCAGTGACATGTATTGTATCGATCGAACAACTGAAGGCAGTGCACAGAAGGTTCACAGTTACGATGAATACCTTGGACCACTAAGAGAAGAAGCGTTGAGACATGTTGAGAAATGGCGCAGCAGTCCATACGAACTTCCGGTGATATACAAAGACTTACTTATGACACATCATCAAAAACAAACATGGTTAAATAAATTCTTAGAGACCTTTTAATAATCGTTATAAATAAAGAATAATTATTTCTATTTGGGAAAATCAAATGCCAGCTATAGTAAGACAAACAATGAGCAGGACTCTGGCGCGAGATCTTCTGACGGATGTTCAGAACTCTAGCAACGAGTACTACATTGGTATCGCAAAATCCGATGTGTTTAACGAGACAGACTCCGTAATCGATCCTGTTGATTGTCTACGAGAAGAACGAGAATTTAGGAACAACCTACAGTCGATTAAGAAAGTCGAAGGTTCTACTATGGTTGCTAAACGCGTAAACTGGTCGTATGGTTCTATCTACGCAGGATGGGATGACGGAGTTAAATCAGACATCGATGAGAACTGGACACCATTCTATGTATTGACTGATCCAAAAGAAGTCTACGTATGTCTGGCACCCGCTCTTAATACTGCGGGGATTCCGATATCATCTATTGTAGAGCCTAACTGGGGTCTACATGCTCCAATGAGTCCAGAGACAGACCCTAACGCGCCGATGTACAATGTACGTGAGTGGTGGAAACCATTTACTACTTCTGACGGGTACGTTTGGAAATTTTTGTATTCATTGACCCCAGAACGCATCTATCAGTTTCTATCATCTAACCACATTCCTGTACAAGAAGCTGAGGAGTCTTTAGCGCTAGGTGATCCAATAGAAGATCTGCAGTTCCAAGTAAAAGAGAACGCAGTGAGTGGACAGATCATTCGTACAAGGGTTGTAAGCGGTGGTGCAGGATATGCGAACCCGCCTCAAGTCATTATTACAGGGAACGGTACAGGCGCTGCAGCGACTGCTGAGATTGTTGATGGTGTTGTCACTAAAGTAACCATGACAGATTATGGTGTAGGTTATACTTATGCATCGTTCGAACTGGTTGGCGGTTCGACTTCTGCGGTAATAGAACCAATCATCACAAGTAAAAGGGGTCTGGGTTATGATCCTATAGATGATTTAAAAACAAGTTCGGTTATGGTCAACATCAAACCAGATGGCACTGTAGAAGACACATTCATTGTACAAAACACATTCCGTCAGATGGGACTGATCAAGAACCCTATGCAGACAGATACCACCACGCCATACACTAATACATCGGCAAAGGTTTTGCCTTCTATGGTATTAGTGAATGACTCTCCTTTCGAGAAAGGTAAAGAGATCGTAGGTGCACAATCTGGCGCACGTGCATACGTTGATGATAACGTAGGTGCGGAAGTGTTCTATCACCAGAATCTATCTACTGGATTCGAACTGTTCCAGATCGGTGAAGCTGTTACGCAGGTTGGTGTTGTTTTGACTGGCGAGATTTCTGATCTAAACCTTAAGAATGTCATCGATCGTTCATATGGCGAAGTTCTATATATTGAGAACCGTGCGCGTATTCGACGTGACGAAGAACAACAAGAAGACATTAAGATAGTTATTACTGTATAGGATTAATCATGGTAGATTTTACAAACAAGACGTTCAGAGAAACATACCGCGATTTCTATGACGCGAATGACGGTTACTATCGTGTTCTATACAACTCCGGTCGTGCACTTCAAGCTCGTGAACTAATCGAACAACAAACAATCATTCAAGAAGAAATCGCACGATTTGGGCAAAACATCTTTAAAGAAGGTGCGATGGTCAACCCAGGCGGCGCGACTGTTAACAACAAGATAGAGTATATTCGTCTTACACCTTCAAGCGTCACTACACCAGACTTGGTCGGCGTTACTTTAACGAACGGTACAATCGAGTTTAAAGTTCTAGAGATTGTTGCCTCAGTCGGTTCAGATCCAGAAACATTGTATGTACAGTACACAGATACATCTGCGGTCACTGATACTACAAAGGCGGCACGTGTATCTTCTCTCGAAGTTCTTTCTCGTGTTGATAGTGTTTCTGTTAATTTAACTGTTGCTGATGATAGTTCAGATCCTATCTCAGCAGCTGGACGTGCAACCAAAGCATATTTTTCCTCTGGCGATTTCTTTGTGCAGGGACACTTTGTATATTTGGAAGAAGGCAGTTCTTTCATCTCCAAGTATAGTTCAACCCCCACTGCTGATATCGGTTTTAAAGTACAACAACGAATCATCACTGAAGGTGAAGATCCAAACCTGTATGATAATCAGGGAGATGTGCCGGATCGAACTGCGGACGGTGCACATCGTTATCAAATCAAACTAATTCCTACTACACGTGAACTGTTCGAAGCAGAATCCGAACCAGAAGGTAACTTCGTATTCATTGCACGTGTTGTTAATGGCGTCATCACTCGTGAAGTCACAACGTTCGATGCATACAATCGAATCAACGACTTGATGGCACAACGTACCAAAGAAGAGTCAGGTAACTATGTTGTCGAGAAGTTTACTGCAATCTTTGAAGAGAAAGACGAAAATAATCTAAATCTAGATGTCAGCGAAGGTATCGCTTATGTGGATGGTTATCGACTAGACATCGGTGCGACTGACATCACTGTACCAAAGGCACGAGACACACTAGAGAAACTTAACGAACCTGTACCAGCGACATTCGGTAACTATGTTTATATCGAAGAAGGTCCTGTAAACGGAACAGGGTCTGAAGGGTTCGGCCGACTTGCAACATTCGGTCATCAACGTCTAAAAACATCTCCTACTGGTGACTATATCGGTTACTGTAACGTCCGCGCTGTACAACGTGATGGTACTGGTGTTCGTCTATACATCTTCAACATTCGTATGGATGCCATACCACCGGCACAAGGCGGAGGATCTCACAGTTTCTCTGAAGCAACAATTTTAGAAGATCCAACTCCAGGCCTAGGTAATCCGCAGATTGTCATGATCGATAGTGTCATTCACGAAGCGGCAGATAACAGTCTATTGTTCGAACTACCAAGAACGACACCAACAAAAGATAGCATCAACGCAAATTACACTGCGCAGGTCACGACAACTGTTCAGTCAGATAACACGGGCAGTCTTACACTAACAGGTGTAGAACAATCACAGTGGATAATCGCTGAAGAGAACGGTGAAATCTTACCAGATACTCCAGACTCATCGGGTACATATACAGGTCTGAAGAATAGTCATCCATATACTGTCGCGTATTACGTAGAGAAGACTAATATCACTCCGCGCTCGAAGACAATCACAGAATCAGTCGAGTACTACTCAGTAACTGCGTCTGATCAACAAGGTCGTCCTCTCTTCTTAGATTACACAGACGGCATTAAGTTGAAGTCTGTTAAGTATCGACCATCAACCGAAACTGGACCTTGGGACGATGCAGAAGACATCACGCACCAGTTTACACTAGACGGTGGTCAACGCGATAACTTCTATGATCGTTCGGTCGCATATCTGAAAGCAGGATATCTCATTCCTTACGATAGTGTTGCCAAAGACGTACAGGTCGTATATGATTACTATGCCCACGAAGACAAAGAAGGTTACTTCTGTGCGGCGTCTTATGTAGATGATGCGTACGAAGATATTCCAAAGCACACACTGGCCTCTGGTCAGGTCGTCTGCTTGCGTGATGTACTTGACTTCCGTCCAACTAGAGAGTTCTCAGGATCGTATCTACGTGAGTTCGTGGTGAAGGCACCACTACCACAGAACGCATCCGCAATCTCAATCGATGATATTGAGTACTATCTGTCACGTATCGACATTCTTGTTGCTAACGTAGTAGACAGTCGAGGTGGTGTTGGATTCGGTGAGTTGCAGGTTATTCAAGGTCAGTCTGCAGTTACTCCACGTGAACCAGAG
>Ga0075475_10000255_pt1 | contig 23462 bp, 36 predicted proteins | sample DEB08_DNA_10_FD_76342 | JGI IMG/M metagenome (GOLD analysis project Ga0075475, IMG submission 76342) | Aqueous microbial communities from the Delaware River and Bay under freshwater to marine salinity gradient to study organic matter... | ecosystem: Environmental > Aquatic > Marine > Coastal ... | reverse complement strand
TGATTTTGCTATCAAACAGACACACGGGATAGTGGCCTCAGAATTTGATGACATTAGTTTCTCAGCTGACACTGGCTCAACCTTGGGTGGTTTCAAGATACAGGTAGAATCAGATGTTGCGACTGCTTTTGATCAAACGGCAGAAGCCCGTATAAGGGTAAGGGCAGATGTGGAGGCTTTGAGCACTGAGATAGATCTTGAAAACACAGGTTTGGCTGGCTTGATAAGATCAGGTTACACCATTGATCCTTCATTTAGTATCAGTTGGGCGGACACTTTGGCCAACAATTCAATAGTGCCAGATGTGTATTTCCCTGCCATACCAGAAGGTTATTTTTTAAACCAAGCGGCCCAGATTATGACTGGTGTTTTTGATTTTGCGGCCACTGGCCTGTATGGTGTGTTGTATGATATGCCAGCTGGCAGAGTGGGCACATATACCACAGATTTTGACACTGAAGCTTCAGCATTCATATACACAGATCCCTCTGAAGCAAGGACATTTAGACCTTTCTACTCAAGACGGTTTGTATTCACTGAGATAGCTGATCCTAAGAGACACTTGCATTTGGATCCACAAACCAGAGTGATCAGTTTTGACACGGTGAAAGATCCCAAAGAATACACGGTGTATGGCAGTCTAAAAACCAGTGCCTTGAGGATACACACGGTAGAGGCTGAGACAAGGATCTTGGATATGCGGGGCACGGGAGATTAAGATGGCTGACTACAAAGAATATCAACGAATAAATCAAGGTCACAAAGTGGAGATACCAGTGGGTGCTGTGAAAGATGTTTGTGTTGAGCTGTATGATATGCTACTGGATCAAGACCAAATCACGGGATTCACACCCACCAGCACATCAGCTGATGTTGTTTTTGATGCTGTGTTTTACAGGGTGGATCACGATGTGACTGACACACTATTACCACATCAAGTGGTCGCATACATCAGACCCACAGCCACAGGCTCACATCCAATCAAATACACCATTGATCTACTATCAGGTCGTAGGTTTGTGTATCACTTTTGGGTAGAAAGCACATATTAGAAAAGGATAAATATTACTATGACAGCAACAACAGGATTTGAGAGAGATAATTTAGGGGCTTTTATCAGAAAAGACCCAGAAGCCAGTTTGGATTATCAATTGGACTATACCAATTGGTTGGCCACAGGTGATCTGATTGACACCAGTGTGGTCACAGCGGACACAGGCATAACCAAGGAGGCAGATTCAGTGGATGCCACAAACAAGATTGTGACCATAACATTGAGTGGTGGCACAGAAGGCACGGTATATACTATCAAAAATACCATAACCACTGACAATGGTAGAGTTGCTGTTAAGAGATTCAGAGTCAAAGTAGAAAAAGACTTTCTATAACACTCACACAACCAACCGCTGGGGTAAGCGGGCAACAATAGGTGATACAACACCGTATAAAAAGGAGGCACGATGACAGAGCAACAGCAAACACCCCCAAAAGAAGATCGTAAGCAACCCAAGTATGGTGAGATGACCAAACAAGGGCTCATAGTGGGCAGAGGTGACACAAAAACCATAATACCACCAGAAGAAGTAGAAAAATTGGCTTCATACCACTGCACCAACACTGAGATTGCGGACTTTTTTGACATACCCATAAAGACATTAGAATACAATTTCGCAAAATTAATACAAAAAGCCAAATCTGGCACTAAACAGCGATTGAGAAAAGCACAATTAGAGGTAGCACTCAATGGCAACACCTCAATGCTGATCTGGCTTGGGAAAAATTTATTAGGACAATCAGACCAACCTGTCACAGAAGGTAGCAAACAACCTTTACCTTGGACGGATGATGACCTGAAAGAGCAAAAGGCAGATAAAACACCAGATAATAAATAATTGTATGAGCAGGCCTGAGGTTTATAAACGAGTATCTGAAAGCTACACACAGCAAGACAGATACCTGGCCTCCACACCTTGCCTGTATGGCTTGGTGTATGAGGGAGAATGGTTGCTACAGATCAAAGTGATAGCATACAATGGCCAGAGTCTGAGGAAATACTTCAGGCACATATACTCAACCAAGGGACAGGCACGGGCACAGGCTAGGAAGATCAAAGATGAGTATATGATAGAGCCAGACATAGTGGAGATTAACACAGATGATTTACTCGTTGATTAAAGATTTTTGGCATTTCGCAAAATGTGAGATACCAGAGTTTATGAATAACTGGCGACTGATACCCAGGCTGTTGATGGCCTTATACTGCTTGGCATTCTACAATGTGACCACTTGGTTTATGGCCTTACCAGATCCCACAACGGCACAGGCAGGATTCGTTTCAGTGATAGTGGGTGCAGGTGCGGGATTTTTTGGCCTTTATGTGGGCACAGGAGTCACCAAAAAGAAAGAATAGTATGACCTTGACACAATGGATCCAAAGCAAATCACAATCTGAGTTAATCCGTTGGTATCAGGCACTGAAAAAGATAAAACAACCCAACCCAAAACAACAACAGATACTCACAGAGATAGAAGATTACCTCTGGGAAGAGTATAGGTTGTAGAAGGAGTTTATGGCCAAAGCCAAAGAGCAGGTCTTACACGAAAGCAAACCAAAGAAAACATCAATAGGTAGAGGCAAGCACTCAAAGACTATGATGAATAAGTCAAAGCGAAGAAGTTATAAGAAATATAGAGGACAGGGAAGATAAATAATTGTGTGTTAAGTTATTGCCATAACTTAATGCTCCTTAACGATTAGTATAGCGATACACTAAACCCTCATATGCTCACAAGGTATATGGGGGTTTTTTTTGGCAAAATTTTCTGATATTTTTTCTTGACTTAAAGACTAAAATATTATATAATTTAGATATGTTAAACACAAACAAAGGAGACCATAATATGGCAGTATATAACAAAGAAGGTGAAATGTTTGATCTTAAGGTCAAAGTAGCCAAAGATCCTAGCACTGATCCTGTTTATTCATACAAATTCCCAGTGCTAAGAGGCACACAAGTCAAAGAGCTTTGGGCTCGTAAAGTTAGACCAATCAAAGATTTAACCAAATACTTACAAGGTTGTAATCTAAAAAGATACAAAGACTATATGGTATCATACAATGCTCAATCTCAAAACTATGAATATTGGTTTAAAGATGCTCAATATCAAATGTTGTTTGCTTTGGCAATCTCAGGTATGAAGCAGAGCACAAAAGACAAAGGTTATGATTTTTCAATCACTTGTCCTTGTTGCAATACCAACATAGACAAAAAAGATATTAAATGGGCTTTATAAACACACAGGGGGCGGTAGAGATACCGCCCTTGTTAAGTTGGACAAATTGACACTTGACTAAATGACTAAAATATTGTATAATGAAATATAACTTAAGGAAAAAAAGCTATGGAAACTATAAAATATATAGATGAGAATGAATATTACTCATATGAAGAAGCCAAAAGAATATTTGCTGTCAAAGGTAAAATATTCAATTTGTTAAATTCAAGTCATATCAGCAATACATCATTACAAGATATGGTTGAGCGACAAAAAGCACAGCGAAGTGATTTTTGGATATATGAGACTGACACTTCAATTGGTAGCAGTTGCTCACCAGTGTATGTCAATTATCAACCCAAGTATGCCAAAAAAATAGACACTGAATCAGTCAGTGCAGGCAAGTTGGCATATATGAAAAAGCGAGCCAACAAAAAAGGACTCACATTGGTAGATTATGCTGATGGCAAGAGAAAGTTAGAAAGTTGGACTTGTGAGTTTGAATATCAACCTTTTAGTTTTGGGGCACACTGTCTTGAAAGATATTGGCAAAGATCCCGTATGGGAAATAATAGGAATTATTTCAAAGATTTTCCCAAAGGCACAGTGGCTTGGTTACATCAATTTGGCCAGATCAAATCCTCACAAGGTTATCCTGTAGCAGTCCGTAGGCAGTATGTGCCATATGAAGATGGTGTTTTCGTTGCTGAAATATTGATGCGACCAAAACTGACTGTCAGATTCACTGACAAAAACACTGTTAAAGGTGGTTTAGATCCTTTGCAAATTGCGGCCAATTGTGTTACATTTTTACACAATTCAGATCTGACCACTTATCAAAAGAAAATGGTGCATTTGATCAACGAGAGAGATGCCAAAGCATATCAGCAGATGCTGACTGAAGATAAACGAGCAACCATAAAAAGTTTTGTGTAAAAAGGCAAAACTGAGTTGGACAAATTAACACTTGACTAAATGACTAAAATATTATATACTGTAAATATAGTTAAATTAACACAGGAGAAAAGACTATGGCAACAACAGAAGAAAAACAAAAACTAGTAGAGGTGCTCAAAGAAGGACCTTACAAATACTACAAGGTGGTGGTGAATAGGACCACAATCTCAGAAGCTGAATACTTTGTCAAACACAAAATCAGTGACGGTGAATTTGATGCTCACGAATATACACAAGAATTAGAGTTTGGTGATTATCCAGAAAACTGGCGAGAAGAATATCACCATCCCAATCAAGATTCATATGAGCCAGAGATAGCATCAGTTGATGAATGCGACAAAGACGGTGAGGTAGTGTAATGAGTGATGCTTGGTTAGACAAGTATCGCCATTGGAAGAAACTTACCAATTCACAGAGCTGGTCAGACTTTTTGGACCTTGGTCCTTATCAACAACTGACCAAGCGAATGAGTAGATACATTGACAAAGGTCTCAATAGATCATATGATGCTACTCGCATAACATCAATTGACTTTAAGTGTTGGGCACACTGGAGCCTTTGTGGAGCCAACCCAGCCATCGTCAAGCAGTTTGGTAAAGAGGTGCTGTTGGGTGCTGAATACTATGTCAAGCAGTTGGAGAAAGCGGCCAGACTGGCACTTAAAAAATCCAGGTTTGATTACATAAGGGAAAGTTGTGAAGAGCAAGGCCATTATGTCCAATTACCTTTTGTGACCAAGATAATACCCATACACAAAGACCCAGGCCAACTGAATCAGATCATTAACTTTGCCCGTGAAGAATATGATAGAAAGCCAAACAAATTTGGTGCCACGATGCCCAGTTGGACCACTGACTTTTACAATTCATTCATTGCTTTGAGAAACAAGGCTGATGAAGATATGGACAAACAGTATATGATGTTTAAATTAGCAAACGATATTAAAAAAGGAGAAACAAAATGAGCAAATATTACATACCAAGAGGCACAAAACACTCAAGAGATTGTGGTATGACCATAAAGGAGATGTGCCAACACTATGACACTTACAATAGAAACATACAAAACTGGAGACAGCAGAAACCAGATGTTTCATATAAACAGTGGGAAAAAATCAGAAAGAAAAAGGTCGTTTTGACTTGATTTTTCGTGTATTGTATAAATACTATAAACAAATAAACAACGGAGGCAGTAGAATATGAGTTATAATAGAAACTACAAGAAAAACTTATCAAAGATCAAACCCAAGACACCCAGAGAGCACAGCACCATACTGGGCATATATGAAGAAACCAGTCGTAATACTGGTATGCCAATGACCAGGATCACATTCACCAACGGCAAATACACATTCGCTGACACCACTATGGACAACTATGAATCCAAGTGGGAGGACATAGTGAAAAAAGCACAGCCAGGTGATGGCATTATGGACTTACAAGAGACATATGAAGGGTCAGGCATATACTCAGGTGATTCAACACCAATGCTGGTGCCCAAAAAAGAATGGGAAGCCTTACAAGAAAAATGGAGAAAGAGGCAAGAGCGAGATATGGAAACCAAAACTATAAGATCAGGACTCAAAGTGGTTGAGAGGATACCATCAGATCTATCACCAGAAGAAATATCTGGTCTTCAAAAGCCACAACTGATCACATTGAATGATGATCTGGTTTTTGAGGTAGGTAGCAAACTACAAGAGTCAGATGATTTGGTCAATGTCAATATCATACCAGGTGGTTTGGGATTAGAGATATACGGACCTAAAGTTTGGTTGGTGTTGGCCAGAGAGAAGAAGAATAGATCGTGATCTATATCATATCATTGACCATCATACATATCATATTTGCGGTGTTGTTGTATCATTACTATATGTAAATAAATACAACAATGCCCACATTAGAAGCCATAGATATATTCACTAAATTATGGCCCATATTTGTTGGCTTTATCATTTTGGTAATCACACTGGCACAATCACACTACAGGATCAAGGTGTTAGAAGAAAAGGTCAAAGCATTGTTTGATCTTGTGAATAAACTGAGAGAAAGATAGATGCCGTTAAACAATCCACAGAAAAAAGTAGCTGAATCTGACAAGAGATTTAAAGTTATGGTAGCAGGTCGTAGGGTAGGCAAGACACATTTGGCCATAAGAGAATTATGTAAGGCGGCCTCAAAACCAGATCAGACCGTTTGGTATATAGCACCCACACACTCAATGGCCAAGCAGATAGTCTGGGACAAATTAAAGAATAAACTGATAGATCTTAAATGGGCTGAAAAGATAAATGAGACTGACCTAAGCATAAGGTTAGTCAATGGTAGCCTGATAGCCTTAAGATCAGCAGATAGACCAGACAGGATGAGAGGACTGGGCTTGAATATGATCATATTAGATGAATTTCAAGACATACAATCAGAGAGTTGGTATGAAGTTTTACGACCCACTTTATCTGACACTGGAGGATCAGCCCTCTTCACAGGCACACCCAAGGGCATAGGTAACTGGGCATATGATCTGTATCAACAGGCCAAAATAGATCCTAAAAACTGGGCCGCATTTCAATTCACCACATTAGAAGGTGGTCAAGTGCCCGCAGAAGAGATAGAGCAGGCCCGTGCTGACCTTGATGAGCGGACTTTCAGGCAAGAGTATGAGGCATCATTTGAGACTTATGCTGGACAGATCTATTACAACTATGGTGATCACACCATATGGCACAGGCCCAAACCAGATCCCATACACGAGATACTGGTTGGTATGGACTTTAACATTGATCCAATGAGTGCCGCGATCTTCTGTAAGATACCAGAAGGTGTGCTGTGCTTTGATGAAATATCAATGCCAGGCTCCAACACTGACGAAATGGTAGCAGAGATTAAGCATAAATATCCCAAACACCGTGTTGTGGTATATCCTGATAGTGCTTCAAGACAGAGAAAGACGAGTGCTGGTGGCAGGACGGACCTAAGCATACTACAGAATGCTGGTTTCACTTGCTACACAAGGCCAAGAAACCCAGCGGTGAGAGACAGGATCAATGCTGTCAATAGTGCCCTTAAGAGTGCTGATGGCACACAGCGAATTTGGGTCACACCAAATTGTAAAGCGGTTATAAAGAGCTTGAGTAGGATGATTTACAAACCTGGCACAAGTCAGCCAGATGATTCAGAAAACTTGTCGCATATGGCGGATGCGGTTGGTTATCTTGTGGAATATCTATACCCAATCCGTAGAAGTTTTGAAATAAATACAAATATACCGCAAACCTTTAATATGATGACTCAATAAGGAGACACAATGTCACAGATCTACGATGCTTTTGATATAGAATATAGAATAGAATACTTTGGTTTGCCCGTCCATTCACACTGGAAGAAAAACATAAGGAGATGGACTTACTACTCAGACTCATACAACGGGGGCAATGACTTTCGTGCTGGTATGTATCTTACCAAGTATGTGATGGAGTCTGACGATGAATATCACAACAGAATTAAGAATGTGGCCCTGGATAACCATTGTAAATCAGTGGTAGAAACTTACAATAGTTTCTTATTCAGGCAACCACCCAAGAGGGAATATGGTGCTTTGGCATCTGACCCAAACATAGACAACTTCTACAAAGATGCTGACCTGGACGGCAGATCATTTGATGCCTTTATGAGAGATGTTAGCACATATTCAAGTGTGTATGGACATTGCTGGGTGGCAGTTGATAAGCCCAAGGTGATAGTATCAACAAGGGCAGAAGAATTACAGCAAGGCATCAGGCCTTACCTGAGTCTTTATACTCCAGAAAATGTGTTAGACTGGAAGTATATGAGACGGCCATCAGGTGTGTATGAATTGGTAGAGATTACCATATTAGACGGTATTGATGAGACAGGTGCTTACTTTAGGACTATTACACCAGAAAGCACAAGGATATATCAAAAACTCACAGACAAAGATTCAAAAGAATCAGCTGAATTGGTAGATGAGATACCAAACAGCATAGGCCGTGTGCCTTTTGTTTGTGTGTATGCTGGTCGTAGCACCACAAAAGGCATTGGCATATCAGACATTAGCGATTTAGCAGATATGCAAAGGGCCATATACAACGAATTATCAGAGTTAGAGCAACTGATCAGAATATCAAATCACCCTTCACTGGTGAAGACCACAACAACCAGAGCATCAGCGGGAGCGGGTGCCATTATTGATTTACCAGATGACATAGACCCAAATCTAAAACCATTCTTGCTTGAGCCAAACGGATCAGGCATATCACAGATATTAGAATCAATTGAGAAAAAGATTGATTCAATCAACAGGATGGCCAATATGGGCGGCACAAGATCAACGGTATCAACACAAATGTCAGGTATAGCACTTGAGACTGAGTTTCAATTGTTGAATGCCAGATTGAGCCAGAAAGCGGACAATCTTGAATTGGCAGAAGAGAAGATATGGGATCTATATGCCGCATACCAAGGCATTGACACAACAGATCTGCTCATTGATTATCCAGATTCATTCAACATACACGACAAAGCAAACACCATACAGATGTTGAAAACGGCCAAAGAAGTGGCACCACAGAATCCAGAGCTACTGAAAGAGATTGACAATATGCTGGCATCAGCATTGGTCAAAGATGAGGACAGATTGGCTGAGATAAAAGAGCATCAACAAGATTCTTCAGAGATGGAGATGGAGCAACGACCAAACCAAATTGAGCACGACCCAGTGGATTCTGCAGAAGATTTGGTAGAGCATATGATGGAGATGATTAAATCAGGTATGAGCAAAGACCAGATTATCCAAGCACATCCAGAATTAACACAACTTTTTAACAACAATGAGGGACAAGCATAATGGCCACAGCAAGATCAGGCATTGATTTGCCATATGGTATCACAGCAGTCAGAGAGGCTGGTGATATTTGGAGCACAGAAAACAAATTTGGTTACAATTCAAGTGTGGGCACATCATATGAAACTGTATGGGATGGCGGAAGTGTTTATGAATACATTTCAACCGTGGGCACGGCAGTGGTAACATCCACAGACACAGGCGATGACAATGGTGGCACAGTGTTGATCACAGGTTTAGATCAAAACTATGAGCTGGCTGAAGAAACACTTGAGATAGGTGGTGCCGCAGGCACTGTGACTTGGTCAAGAGTGTTTAGAGCACAGTTGAAAACATCCACAACAAGCAACACCAATTCAGGCACTGTCACAGTCACAGTGGATTCAAAAGCAGTGGCCCAATTACAACCTTCATTTGGACAGACTTTGATGGCCATATACACCATACCCAAAAACTATCAGGGTTATGTGGTGCAATTGGACATAGGATCATCAAAAGATTTAGAAAATGAAATTAGATTTATCACAAGACAAATTTCAAATGGCAATGTGTGGAATACCAAAGCATTTTTGACCACAAGAGGTGGTTTCTTAGAGAAAAACTTTGCGGCACCCATACTGATACCAGAGATGACTGACATTGAAGTGCAGGCCAAATCAAGTGCCACATCATCAATATCAGCCACATTTGAATTAATCTTAGAGAAAATGAGGTAAAAAGATGCCAGTTAAACGAGTAAAAGGTGGCTACAGATGGGGTCAATCAGGTAAAATTTATAAGACACGGGCTCAAGCAGAGCGACAAGGCCGTGCTGTCAAGGCCTCAGGTTATAAAAAAAGATCAAGAGGTTAAATGATCAATTGGTATGAATACTTCTGCTCAATTGAGCAGGTGTGTCCTTGGAGCCTTGAGAGCTTCAAACTGGGTCGTGTGAGGTTTGAGCCTTACAACCATAGTATGATACATCGTTTGGATATGTATTGGAATGATGACTACTATGATGCCGTCATATACCTCAATGCCCCTAATGATGCGGATCTTTTAGACCAATTGATACAGGAATTTGAAGCAGATAACAATCTCAAGAATTGTATCTACTTTTGGAGCCACCCCAAACACACCAAGGGTGGATACAGACAGGCACCAGTGCCAATCATAATACAACAAAGCAAGAAAAACCTTGATCAAGCCCGCAAAGGGCCTCACAAGGACTAAATATGTATATCACAATAGTAACTATTGGAGATGACTCAAATCTTAAAGGAGGATTATACGATGAGTGAAACGGAAATGAAAAACACAGAGCCAACTCAGGCTCAAATAGATGCTGTGGATAACACAGAATCTTACACTGAGGAGAAGACTTTTACACAGGCTGACTTGGACAAGGTCGTAGCAGACAGAATCGCCAGAGAGCGAAGAAAGTTTGAAAAGAAGTATGAAGGCATAGACCCAGAATACTACAACGAATTGTCACAAAAGGCTGAAAAGGAGAGACAAGACAAACTGAAAGCCAAGGGCGAGTTTGAGAAGTTGCTTAAAGAAACCATTGAGAAAAAAGATGGTCAAATTAACCAACTTATGACTCAAGTCAAGACCATCAAAGTTGATGGCAGTTTGGTTGATATTGCGGCCAAAAACCGTGCTGTGAATCCAAACCAAGTGGCTCAGTTGTTGAAAGACCAAGTCAAGTTAAATGAAACTGGCGAGGTTGAAGTTGTTGATCCCAAATCAGGTCAGACCAGATATGCGGAAGATGGATCACATTTTGGCATTGATGGTTTGGTTAAAGAATTTTTAACAGCGAATCAACATTTCGTGGCCGCTGGTCCAACAGGATCAGGTGGTGAATCAAAAGTTGGTAATGCTGGTAGCGGTGAAAAGTTTGATATAACTAAATTGGATATGAGCAAGGCCTCTGATAGAAAGATCTATCAGGATTATCTGACCAAGCAAAGATCCACTTATTAAACAATGACCATAAAGGAGAAATAAAATGGCTCAAAACGATACTTCAACAAATGCTGGATTATTTACGAAACTCCTTGCAGATGCTCAATTCGCCGCATACGAAAATAGTGTCTCAAGAAATTTAGTAACTCAATTCAGTTACCCTGCTGGAGCTGGTAAAGTGATGCAAGTGCCAATCTGGGCAAGTGTATCAGCGGCTTCACTAACAGAAGGCACAGCACCTTCATCATTAGGCACAGCAACTACTTCAGTTGATATTACATTAGCAGAAATTGGCACATACTTTGATGTGTCTGATATGTTAAGAGACTCATCTGAGAGAGATGTAATGGCTGACTTAGGCTTCAATGCTGGAGCGGCTATCGCAGAGAAAATTGACACTGATGTTTTTGGATTATTCAATTCATTCTCAGCATCTGTAGGCACAGAAGACTCAGCTATCACGGTTGATAATCTTTTCACTGCGGTGCAAACACTAAGAGCGGCAAAAGTGGTAGGTCCATTAGCGGCTGTAATATCACCAAGACAAGCTCTACAACTTAAGAAAGAATTGGCAACAACAGGCGGTGCTAACTTAACATCAACTGAAGTTGGTAATTCAATCCTAAGACAATACTACATTGGCTCATTGGCTGGATGTGCAGTATATGAATCTTCTCTTGTGAAACAAGACTTAGACACAGACACTGACACAGAGCTAAATGCCGTAGGTGCAGTATTTTCACCAACAGCTATTGGTTATGCTCAAAGAGGCACAATCAATATGCAATCACAATATCAAGTGGCAAAAAGAGCTACTGATGTTATGATGAGTGTGGTTAAAGGTCAAGCGATCCTTCAAAACTCACACGGTGTTAAATTAGTTGGATCTGCTACAGACTAATATTAGTTTGATCAAGATTCATAACAGAATTTGGGCGGTGATGGGAGACTGGATCCGCCCAAATGCTAAACCAGGAGGCACCCAATGAGCAACTATGCTACAGACACAGATTTATTAGAATATGAGCCAACCATCAAAGAGTTTGGCATTATAGATTTTAGTGATCTTCACACCAAGACCACTGACGACATAAACAGATTATTGAGAATTGAATGGTGGGCCAAGGTCAGCAGGAGTTATTCATCAAGAAACCTGTTTGCCACAACCAATCTTGAGATGGACACCACAAAAATTGAAGCCTCACAATTCAAGAGAGCGGCAGTGTTTCACTGCTTGGCTTACTACATATTACCAAGATTGACACAACACGGTGCTGAGCCAGATCGTTTCAGAATGATGATTGACTTTTATAGAAGCAAATTCAGAGAAGAATTTGATCTTATCTTACAGGATGGTGTTGAATACGATTTTGACAATGACGGCACGGTAGAAGATTCAGAGAAACAACCAGAGCACTTTGGTAGATTAGTGAGGTAATTCTATGAGCTTGAGAGAAGATATAGCCATAGACATAGTCACAGATCTACAAGGCATCACGGTGCCTGAAGTGAAGTTGGTGTCAAGAAACCCAATAAACACAACAGATATTTCAATAGAGCAATACCCCTGTATTATGGTGCGGACTACGACGGAAAGCCGTAGTGATGAGACTATGCGAGACCTAAGGTTTGGAGAAATAGACTATACCATCACCGCTTATGTGAGGGCATCAAGCTCAGCCACAACCATAAACAACAACATAGACACACAAAGAAATGCCATCACGGAAGCCATATGCGAGAAGTTAGAAGAAGATCGCACACGAAATTCAAAAGCCTTTAATAGTTATGTGACCACCGTGGCAGTGGATGACGGCACAACTTATCCAATAGGTCAGGTTGATATAACATTTAAGGTATTATATAAATACACTAAAGGAGTCGTATAATGGGACTTAGAATAGTTTATAAAGACGGAAAAGATTTTGCTTGTAGTCTGACTCAAGCGAAAAAATTGGTCTCTGAAGAAGGTTGGAGCTGGACTCCTTCTGGATCTGAGCCAACTGCTTCTGCGAAACCTCGTAAAGCCAAAGTCAAGGTTGAAACAGAAGAAATAGAGGTTGATTCACCATTCAATGATGGTGAGCCAATCAATATTGACTTAGGCAAAACCATAGAAAACACTGAAGAATCAGATTCTTCAGATGACAATTAAAGGAGAAAACTACAATGGCTACATTTACAGGCTTTGACGGTGCTCTTAAACTTGCTGACACAGATGATAGTTTATCATTAACTGCAATTGGTAACCTAAGATCATTCAGTATTGAGCAAACACAAGACACGGTTGAAATAACAAATATGGGCTCAGGTGGAGCAAGAGAATACAAACCAGGATTACACACATTCACAATCTCTGGTGATGTATATTTTGACGGCACTAACACGGTCCAAGAAAAACTTGACGAATTAGTATCTAAGACAGGTGAAGAATCTATCGCAACATTTGAAGCTTACCCTTCAGGCGATGCGGCATCTTCAAACAATACTAAAATCTCAGGTAGTTGTATCATTACATCTTTCTCAATATCATCTTCAGTAGATGGTGTTGTTGAAGCCAGCTTCGCGGCACAAGGCACAGGTGATTTGACATTTGCTCAAATCGCATAACAAATGATACAGGCTCGTATTAAAGGTAAAGCGGATCTATCTGGTCTTCAGCGGGCTGTTGATCAGATCGTCCGTGATATTAGTAAGCGAGCATTACAGATCGTAAAGGAGGAGACTCCAATAAGATCTGGCAGGGCAAGAAAGTCTTGGACCACTGACGATAGAGGGTTAATCATATCAAATGATGTGCCTTACATTGAGCAGTTAAACAAGGGAAGATCCAAACAAGCACCTTCAGGGATCTTGAAACCAACTGCCCGTAGAGTGAAGGGGTATTTTAATACAAGGAGATTAGCACGATGACTAACACGGTAATGAAGAAAGCGACCGCTCACTTCAAAGACAAATTAAGCGGGAAGTTACACAAACTACACATTGAAGAATGGGGAGTAGATATTTACTACAGATCTATCGCTTCAATGAAAACTGAATCAAAGATAATGGCTCTCACACAGCAGGGTAAGAGTGATGAAGCATTGGTTGAAACCATAATCTTGAAGGCATTGGACAAAGATGGCGAGAGATTGTTTTCAATTGGTGACAGGTCAGCACTCTTGAATGAAGTAGATCCTCAAATAATAATAAGAATCGCTACTGCATTAAACACGGCCAGTGATATGTCATTAGAGGAGATTGAAAAAAACTAATAGGGGACGGAGATATGTATAGCATATACTCCCTTGCTGATTATCTCAAAACAAGTGTAGAGTCAGTATTAGAAATGTCCCAGTTAGAATTTAAGGGATGGTTTGCATTTCTTAAGATAAAAAACGATAGAGAGAAGAAGGCCAATGACAGAGCGACTACAAATAGATATAACCGCAAGAGATAACACCAAAGGTGCCTTTAACTCTGCCCAAAAAAGTGTCCAAAGATTAAATCAATCTGGTAAAAGATTGAATACCACAATGGGTGGCTTACAGAGCACACTCTTGAAAGTGGGTGCGGCACTTGGAGGTTTTGCGGTTGTTAGAAGTGTAGTCAATACCATTAGGACCTTTGAAGACCTAAAAGCCACATTGGTAACGGTTGAAGGATCAACAGAGCAGGCGGCCAAGAGCTTTGAAATGCTCCGTAAATTCACGGCCAAAACGACCTTTCAGTTAGACGAAGTATCAACAGCATTCATCACACTCAGAAATGCTGGCTTACAGCCAACAGAGAAGATGATGGAGCAGATTGGTAACATAGCGGCTGGTATGGGCAAAAGATTAGATGATGTTGCGAGAGCAGTATTCAATGCCACAACAGGTGAATTTGAAATGCTTAAACAACTGGGTATCAAGGTAAGGACTGAAGGTGACAAATTAAGAGTATCATTTAGAGGTATAACACAACAGATTGACAATGACTCACAGAGCATAGTAGGTTTCTTGACACAAGTTGGAGAAGTGGATTTTGCTGGTGCTATAGCGGCCAGATCAGCTACATTAACGGGTGCCATATCAAATATGAGAGATGCCCTTGCTGAAGTGGCTGTAGCCATAGGTGAAGGTGGTTTCGCTGGAGCACTGACAGATGTGGCCAAAAGAATAAAAGATTTTGCTATGAATAGCAGGGATACTGCGAGAGCCATAGGTGATGCTTTGGGTGCCGCAATAAGAGGCACTGCTAATGCCATCGCTTTCTTGGTCACTAACATAGACATAGTCACTGGTGCTTTCGCCACACTATTGTCTTACAAGATAGCCACAGCATTCATATCAATGACCACAGCACTGGCAGGCCTAAATGCTGGTATGGTCATATTCAATAACACAACAAAAAGAAACATAATATTTGGATCAATTGCGGCATTTGGTGGTGCCCTTGCTTACCTTATCAGAAAATTTAGAGAATTTAAAGGTGATCTTACAGGTGTGAGCCTTGAAGGAGACTTACCACAAGATCTTGCCACTATCAGAGGTGAGTTAGATGAGCTTAATGAATTAGAAGCAGAATACAGAGATAGAATAGCAAAAAGATCTGGTCAGAGCAAGAAGGCAAACAAACAAGATCTTGAAATGATCAACAAGATCATAGAGAGAAGAAAAGAATTACTACAGCAAGAATTGGCCTTAGAGATACAGGCAGAGCTTGATGCCAATAAAGCCAAAATTGACCAAGATGAAAAAGAAAAACAGCTTGAAAATGAGAAGTTGTTGAGAAAAGCAGACAACAACAAGAAAGCATTTGAGAGCTTACAAGAGAGCTTGTTGAGTGAAACTGAAGCCATTGACCACGAGAAAAACAAACAGCTCAAGATACTTGAAGACTTTAAGTCTTCACAAGAAGCGGTGATCAATGCCTCAGACAAGAGCGAAGCAGGCAAGCTGATTGACAGAAGAGAATTATACAAAGCCATTGAGAAACAGAAGACCAGAATCTTATTTGAAGCCATTAACAAACGAATGGCCATCATAGAGAAGGCCGTCCAAGATGATATGGCCAAACAAATGGAGGCCGCTACACTATTCGCTGAGATATTGGGTGACTCAACTCGTAAATTGGAGTTAGAATATGCCAACAGACAGAGAATAATTGAAAAGAGCTATCAAGATGGTTATCTCACTGCTGTCCAGTATGCCAGATTAACTGAAGCATTAGAGAGAAAGAAACTCAAAGCCATAGCAGAAGCTGAAAAACAATACAGAGTAGGCACTATACAAGAAGAATTAGAAGCGGCTGGTGTCAAAAGTGAGACTGCTCGTAAAGAAGCAGAAGACAGAGAATTATACGAGAGAGACAAGACTGAATTTGCTAAGAAGAAAGGTCTTGAAGCACTTGAAAATATGGCCAAAATCAACAAGAAGGCATTTGAGGCTTACAAGGCATACCAGATAGCACAGGCAACGATGGAGACTTTTGGTGGTGTCGCAAGAGCACTTAGAGATTATCCATTCCCAATCAGTTTATTGGTTGGTGGTGCTGTGTTGGCCTCAGGTTTAGCACAAGTTAGTGCTATTAGATCACAGCAATTCACACCAAGGAGATTTGGTGGTCCAGTTAGAGAAGGTGAGAGCTACATTGTTGGTGAGCAAGGACCAGAGTTATTCAGTCCAAGCCAGAATGGTAGCATAATACCCAATGATAGGCTACAAGGCAAATCAGTAGTGGTGAATTTCAGAGTAGATGCCATAGATGCCCAGAGTTTCACGGGTGCTTTGGCTGAGCAGAGAGACACCATAGTAAGTATAGTAAATGAAGCCGTAAATGATGGCGGCAGAAGGAGTTTGACAGCATAATGCCAGCAGATTTTGAAAGCATACTACCCTCAGGTGTAGATATACGAGCCATAGGCTTACAATCAAACCAATCAACCGTGGTCACAACCAGCATATCAGGTAGATCACAGGTTAGAAGTTTTGGCGGACAATTTTGGTCAGGACAGATTGAATTACCACCATTGACAGAATCAGAATTGAGGGCCATATATGGCTTCATCATCAAACAGAGGGGTGCTTACAACACATTCACAATAGCACCTTACAATCTACAGCGGGTATCAGGCACACAATCAGCCTCAGAATCAATCGCAACTGGTAATAGTGTGGGAGGTAGATCAGTCACAACCACAGGTAGCAACGAATTTGGTATTGGTGATATGATCAAGTTTTCAAATCACTCTAAAGCATATATGGTCACAGATGTTTCAGGCACCACACTCTCATTTGAGCCAGGTTTGGTAGCAGTGGTTGATAACACACACACCATTGAGTCAAAAACAAATTTTCAAATGCTGGTGAGATTAGATGGTAATGAATTTAGCTATGAGACAGGCCCAGATCTATTCAGTGATCTAAAATTTAAATTTTTTGAGGCGATATAATGGCCAGATTTAATAATAATGACCTTTATAAAGGCGATGAGACGGGCAGTTTAGAATTAGATGCTGTAAGGGTGTGCCATTTGGTAGAGGTGCATTTGGACACGGCATTATATTTCACGGACAACTTCACGGATATAACTTATGATAGTGCCACAGCACCAGACTCAGGCACCAACACATATTCAGCTGTTGGAGATTTTTTGACATTTGGATCAACCACAGAAACCACACAGATAAGGGTGAATGCCATCAATCTAAGTCTTTCAGGAGTTGATACTACTTTGGTAGATGACCTTATCAACTACAACATAGTGAATAAGCGGGTGGTGATATACAGATCATACTTTGATGGTGACACATTTGACAGCAATCGCACATTCACACTATTTGACGGTTTGATCCGTAATTGGAATTTTAACGAGGCAGAAAACAACTCAACGGTCTCTGTCAGTGTGGCCACACATTGGGCCAACTTTGAGCAGAAGCAGGGCAGGATAACCAACACAACATCACAGCGAGCCACAAAGAAATACAACAGCACGGTGTTGTTTAGTGGTGACAAGGGTTTTCAGTATGCTTCAGCAATGATAGGAGACATACATTGGGGCCCAAGATCTTAACACAACTAAGGCCAGCTGAGCTACACGACATACCTCATTGTGTGTGCTTGGGGGAGTTAGAATATGAGCAGATATTTCACACAACTGAAGGTTTCTCACCTGACTATTGTGAGAGCTTCATATTTGACAGCCTTGGCAGGGGTGATAGATTCAACTATGTGTTGGTAGATGAAACTGACATACCTTTTGGTTACATAACAGGTGGTCTCAGCAACTTGTATATGACTTATAAGCCAGAGGCGGTGATATATCACTGGTTTGTGAATAATCACGATGGACAATATGGTCGTAAGAATTTTGGTAAGATGTTGATAACAGCATTTGAGATGTGGGCCAAGAATAGAGGTGCCCGTAGTGTTGTGGTCAGCTATATGCAACAGCCAGGACAAGAAAGATACTTGAATCGTGTGTTTAACAGGATGGGTTATCAGTTAAATACGGTAAATTATAGAAGGGAATTGTAATGGGCGGTGGTAATCCAATAAAAAAAATCATAGACATACCAAAAAAGATAATCAAAGGCATAGTTGATATTGGTCGTAGCATAATCAAAGGTATCACTAACATAGCATCAGGCTTCTTGGGCTTCTTTGGTATGAGCTTTGACACACCCAGTTTCTCAGGTGGTGAAAACTTTGAAGCCAGCTTACAAGGTATCACGGTCAATAAACAATCCAATGTGGCCAGAATACCAGTGGTGTATGGCGAAAGAAAGATAGGCGGTGTCCGTGTATTTGTAGGCTCAGGTAGCAGTGACAACAAGTATCTATATGTGTGTTTGGCTGTTTGCGAAGGTGAGATAGACTCATTTCAGGGCATATATGTCAATGATGAGAGACAGAATTTAAGCAGTTTCGCCACTGGCGGTGTGAGGACCGTAAGCAAGACCAACTTTGATGGCAACACATCAAGCTTCTATGTGAATGGTAGCAGTAGGGCCAGTTTTGAGTTTTTCACAGGCACAGAAGATCAAGGTGCCTCAAGTCTATTGAAAGAGCACAACTTATGGGGGAATGATCATAGGTTACAGGGTGTTGCTTATGTGGCCTGTAGGTTTGAATGGGTAAAGGCAGAGTTTGACAATGATGGCAACCAGACCGTATTCAACCCTTGGGGAGGCATACCCACAATACAAGTGATAGTTAGGGGTAAGAAAGTGCTAACTTCTTATGCTTCTAAGGACACATCAAACAACACTTCATCATATGAATCAGAGATTGGCAGTTTCACATACTCAAACAACCCAGCAGATTGCTTGTTGGATTACTTAAGGAATCCCAGATACGGTAAAGGCCTAAATGACAACAGAGTGAATTTTGCGGAGTTTAACACAGCCAGAGGTGTTTGTAATCAGACACCAAACTTTGGTCAAAGTTTAGGCACGGCCAACTTCTTGTTGATTAATGATGTTATTGACACAAACCAGACTATGTTTGAAAATACCAAAATTATTATGCAGAGCTGTAGGGGTTTCTTACCTTATGTGAATGGCAAATATGAATTAAAGATTGAAACAGCAGAATCCTCTCCTGGTGATCTACAGAATATAAATGATGAGCACATAATTGGTGCCATAGGTGTAACCAGTGATGACAAGAATGCCAGATATAACCAATGTAAATTGACATTCGCAAATGAAGAAAAAGATTATGAATCAGACACGGTGTATTACACCAACAACACATTCTTAAGTGAAGATAACTCAGAGCCATTGATATTGGATCTTGGAGCACCTGGTATAACTCGTAGAGAGCGAGCTTTGGACTTTGCTGAATACTTGGTCAAAAGATCAAGAAAACAGGTAACGGTCCAGATCAAAGTGTCCAGTGAAGGACAAAACATAGTGGCGGGTGAGCTGATAACACTCACACACCAATTCAAACAACTATCAGATATGTCAGGACCCACAGCAGAAAACTATCTATTCAATGAGAAGATGTTTAGGGTGATAGCACAGAAACTAAACTATGATGGCACGGTTGATCTTACATTGTTGGAGCACCAAAATGACATTTATAGTGTGACACAGCAACAAGAAGATACTGATCTATCGCCAATCATAGCCGCAAAGGCAGACAAGATATTCACTCCCACAGATAGTTTTGTGAGAAGTAATCAATTGACGGTGGCCACAGGATCAGACAGCAAAGGTGCTTTCATAGAATTTTTAGTATCTGAAGGAGATGCTTTAAACACATCAATAAGGTTTATAATGGACATTAATGGTGGTGATGAATTTATATATGAAAGAGCGGCCAGAGCACCAGTTGAAGGTATAGCAGATTTACCATCAAAAAGGCCTCAGATATATAGAAGCCTTTTAGACACTTTCTATAGTTTCAATGGACAGGCCATAACCGTTGGAGATAACATAAACTATAAGATATATGCTGTGAAAGGTGTTAATAGCACACTGATATTTAAAAATTCAGCAGTGGTCACAGGCACAACAACTCAAACGGTGTCAGTGACTGATGCCACTTCAGGAGGATTCGCATAATGCCCAGTAACGGATATACAGAGAATAATGTGTTATATGTAGATGGCACGGCCACTTGGGCTGACCTTACAGGTAATTGGAGCACATATGATAGTTGGACACAATACACAGGTGCTGACTACGGTGGAGCACCAGGAGTGCCATTAAGGTATCAAACAGCCATAATTGATTTTGGAGAAGTAAAGACCGTAGTGCCAAGGATAACGGTAGGCACCACAGGTGATAGTCTGGTCACGATAGAATATTCAAACAATGCTGATATGTCAAGTGCCACTACTATGAGTCCTTACACCTCAGACAACACGGACACAGGCACACTCACACACTTTTGGGTGTTGAATTGGTGTAAGCCAGGTTACATATCAGAGTATGAAGACTTTACTGCTCGTTATGCCAGGGTCACGGTGTATGTAGAAAACTTCAACTCAGATGGCACGGCAAGATTGGCACCAGCATTGAATAACTTGTATATCTTGTTTGAGAATCCTGTTTGGCAAGAAGAAAAATTATATGACCAAGATACCAGCACATATTCAGGCTCAGTGTCAGCAAGGGTGATACCTTTTGACTTGATCACTAACTTGAAAGGTGTGTTTTTGACGGCACACAAAGCGGGTGCCAACGATGTGTTATCACCACAGGTAGTATCAAAGTCAAACAAGACCGTGAGATTATTGAAATACGATGGCACTTCAGTTGCTGAAACTGATGGCACCATTGACATACTGGCTTATGGCACACCCATTATAGATGTGTTTGAAAATGGTGTGATAAGACCGCGGGAAATATAATAAATAGTAGTATAAAATTAAAGGAGAAAACATATGGCTTGGGGTAATTCAGGTAATGTATCAACAGATAATTTAAACGATCCAACAGATTCACCAGCAAGTGCGAGAGCTGATCTTAAGAGTGCTCTTGACGAGCTGACGGCTGTTATAGATGGTTTAGGGACTGCTGGTGGTGCCGCTAAGATAGAAAGCAATGGCTACATATCAGCCAATGTGACAGCTGTCAGCACATCTACTGGAGACCTTACCGTGTCATCAGCCACTAATATGGTAAAGATACAAAACTTTATCAACTTGAATCCAGTAGCATATGCTTCTTTACCAGCCGCACCCACAAAAGGTGATGTGGCTTTTTTAACAACAGACAGCCTCAGTGCCACACAAGATAAGCCAATCTACTACAATGGATCTGATTGGTATTATTTTGATGACACGGCAGTGAGCTAATAGGGGACAAGCAGATGGCCGTATGTAAGCATTGGTGTTTTAGATGTTGGTCCAAGAAACAAATTAAGAAATGGTGGGACCAATGGACAAAACTGAATTAGATCAAGCCAAATCAGATGTTAGGATAACTCAGTTAGAGATTGACACCAAGATCATCAGATCTGACATAAGCACAATCAAAAACAACCACCTCAAGCACATTGAAAAGTCAATGGAGAATATGGACAAGAAGATTGAGAAACTGGACAACAGGACTTGGGCTATCTTGTTTTCAATAGTGATCTTGGCCGCTTCAAATGTCATCGCAACATTCTTCAACTAATCTCACACGAGACAGCATAGATCTAAAATTCAGATCACCCTTATTCAGATTCACATTTGAAGACTATCTCTTACACTTCTATGGTTTTGAGGTATATGAGGTAGAATCCGTTGAATATTATCAAAAACAATACAAAAGCATCATTTTTTCGTAATTTAAACTAATTTTAAGGGCTTTACAGCGGGGTCAAATTGATTTTTGGGTATAATGTATAGTCAAAAAAAAAGCCCCTTTACAGAGGCTTTAATATATTATGTTAGAAGTTTATGATATATGAAAGTGTGAGGATTGTCAATAAAAAAACGGCCTTGCTACAAAGGTGTTAGGTCAAAAGTAGCAAGACCGTTTAAACAGGAGACCTGTTTTATCGCAATAGAAGTTGTGACTATGGCAGTAGGAAACACAACCGCTATCAGTGTGAAATAATACTATTTCACCTTAAGGAGCATTAAAACTATGCCTAAGTTTTACTGCAATAATATTTATAATACCAAAAGATGAAAAAATCAACCGTTTGATCAGGTTTTTTTTCACATTTGCTAAATACTATTACTATGAGCAACAAGGCAGACAGCAAACCCAGATATAGGTGGTGGCACAGGCCAGTCAAGGATAGTGATTATAACAATCACTGGGAATACAAACTGGTTGATGCCAAGTATGGTAATCGCATCAAGCAACAGCAATTCTTACAGAGAAATAGATGGCGACCATATGAGCCCAAACCCAAGATCAATATACAACCCAACAACACCACTTTTAAAGTGGGCAAGATCACTATAAAAGAAGATCAAGTGGTTGTGAAAACAGCAGAAAAAACATCAGAGGTTGAAATAAAGGTTGCGAAAGCCCGTTTGAAAATAGTATAATGACACAATGGGGTTAAGGAAAGACCCACCCGTGTGTGAAGCGGTATCGCGAAATAACGATGTAAGTGGATCACAGGATGTTGTTGATAAGGTGTTAGGCCGTATAACCAACAGGCAGTTACTCAAACTCACAGCATTGAGACAGCAGACCAAGTCAAGGGTATAAACAAGATACGATAAACAATGTGGTCTGGTAAAAAAAGCACTTTCTGGTATTCTGAATGTTTCTTACTACTTCAAATAGAGAAAAACAAAAGACAATACAACCCATTCGTAGAAGGGGTTGTTGATTGAATGCGATAGCATTTGATCAGGTATAGATAACAATGATACCACTACTTAGATAGCAATGACACATAAGTGATACTATGATGATCACTTGGCCCGCGGTGTGACTGCTCAATCAGTCAGCTTGTTTGTCCTCGTTGGCTGGTCAAGAGCTTCGCTCT